>OLVT01000672.1_pt1 | contig 35797 bp, 27 predicted proteins | sample 1673241 | NCBI WGS metagenome assembly OLVT01 (sample SAMEA3178936, study PRJEB25190) | human gut metagenome | biome: human gut; feature: human-associated habitat; material: faeces | place: Austria | collected 2013 | reverse complement strand
TAAGATTCTTAAGTCCGGGGCCTGTAAATTCCAGAATTTTGTTTTTTACAGTTCCGGGCTTAAAAAGTGCTGCCACCATAGCAAGGGCCACATCTTCAGGTCCCACACCTCTCTTTGTATTCCCGGTCACATAGCAGAGTACCACCTCAGGAGATGGTATGTCATAAGTCCTTCCAAGCAGCTGCTTTACCAGCTCCGGTCCACCTTCCCCAAATCCCATTGTTCCCAGGGCACCATACCTTGAATGGCTGTCAGATCCAAGTATCATGCCGCCGCACGCAGACAGTTCCTCTCTCGCATATGCGTGCATGACAGCCAGGTTGGCCGGAACATAATTTCCGCCATACTTTTTTGCTGCCGTCAGCCCAAACACATGGTCATCCTCGTTAATCGTTCCCCCTACCGCACAAAGGCTGTTATGGCAGTTGGTCATCGCATAAGGCACGGGAAATTCCGTCATTCCGCTGCTTCTGGCTGTTTGAATGATTCCAACATAAGTAAGGTCCTGGGATATCAACGCATCAAATTTTATCTGCATCCTGTCCGGTTCCTCTGATATGCTGTGTGCCCGCAGAATCTGATAAGCAATGGTGTTCTCCCTGGCATCATCCGGTTGTATCCCGGCTTCTTTAACCAGACATCCGTTGTCCAGGTATATACCATCCATCTGTATATCAAACATCTATTATCCGCCTCCTTTCTCATACTTGTATAAGAAGCAAATTTAATGCCAATTTTTTTAATCTTTTTTTCATTATATTTGAACCATTACACAAGTCTTTTGTCATATGTTTTATCATTCGTTAAATTTTAAAACGTTTTTATGTTTTTAATGTTTAATTTCAAAACACAATATGATAAACTGGATGTAGATTACGCTGCATTTGTGTTTTATATCTTTGTTATTCCGGGAGGAAGCTTATGAAGAGTCATGAACTGATGCTGATATCTGTTTACCCTGAAATGCTGGAGGATATCCAGGCTGTCTGCCAGACCATGCATATCGAACCTACCATTCTTCAATGGGAAATAGCCCAACAGGGACTTCTGGACAAGCTGAACCAGATGTTTTTGGAACTGCCTAAGCCCGATGTCATTATCAGCCGCGGGGCCACCGCAGGCATGATTGAACAATACTTCCCCGAAATCGTATCCATACGTGCTGAACCGGACAATCTGGAAATACTGGAGATACTAAACAAGGCACGGGAATATGGTTCACGAATCGGTCTTATTCTTTTTGATGAATACGTAGATCACTATAAGATTAAAACTGTAGAACATCTGTTAGATGTGGAAGAGGTACGTATCTATCCCTTCCGTTCCCGGGCTGATATCGAGTCCCAGGTTCTAAGAGGCAAACGGGACGGAATGGATGTAATGGTGGGCGGCGGAACCCTGGCCCTGCGCATGGGCAAACAATGTGGAATGAATGTATGCTTTGTCGAATCCGGAAGGCTGAGCTTAAAAAAAGCCATACGGCAGGCTGAATCCATTATATATGCCAGACAACGTGAAAAGCTGCAGCTGAAATGCTTCAGTTCTGCAGCTTCTTCCATCCAGGAGGGAATCCTCTCCACGGAGAACGGGACCATCGTGGTTGCCAATCAGGAAATGGGGCATATCCTAAATATCAATGAACGGCTCATACTGAATAAAAAGGCAGAAGCTCTGCCGTCTTCCCTGATGGCTCCCTGTATACTCACATTCATGTTCCATGACACGGCAGATGACGGAATCCTGAAAATCAACGGGCAGAACTATTATGTTAAAAAAAGTACTGCCCGCAGCAAAACAAATCAGAGAATCATAGCCGTATTTCAGGGCACACACAACATTCAATACCAGGAACAAAGGGTTCGTTCAGAGCTGCGCAACAACGGCTTTATGGCAAAATACACTTTTGAGGACATCGTGGCGGAAAGCGCTCTGATGAAAAGCCTGATGGATAAAGCCAGACTGTATGCCTCCACCAACGCAGGAATCCTAATCAACGGAAACAGCGGTACCGGCAAGGAACTTCTGGCCCAGAGCATACATAACGCAAGCCCCAGACACAATCAGCCCTTCGTGGCTGTCAACTGTGCAGCCATCCCCGCCTCCCTTCTGGAAAGCGAATTATTCGGTTATGAGGAAGGAGCATTTTCCGGAGCAAAAAAAGGAGGAAAGCGCGGACTGTTCGAATTGGCCCATAAAGGTACCATCTTTCTGGATGAAATCAATTCCATGCCCATTGAACTGCAGAGTGTTCTGCTGCGTACCATTCAGGAGAAAGAAATTCGAAGAGTAGGCGCTCAAAAAAATATCTATGTGGATATCCGCATCATCTCCGCCTGCAACAAGAACATGGAAGAACTCATTGCGGACGGCAAATTCCGGGCCGACCTGTACTACCGCCTGAATACACTGAAGCTGACTATGCCCGACCTGGAGACCAGAAAAGAAGATATTCCGCCGCTGTGCGGATATTTCCTAAAACGCTATTCTGCCAAGTACAGTGTTCCAATTCCCGCTCTTTCCCCGGAAGACAGTGAAATTCTCCTCAAACGCAGCTGGCCGGGTAATGTCAGGGAACTGGAAAACACCATGCACCGCTATGTCATCTTAAGCAGCCTGCAGCATTGCTCTGTAAATGACTGTCTGGATGGAACCCCGCCGGAGCAGGCTGCATCCTCCGGAGCTTCGCAGCCACCGTTAGAAGGTACATTGGCCCAGATGGAGCTGGCCCTTATCCGGAAGTGCCTGGAGGAAAATCACGGCAGCCGTGAAAAAACGGCTAAGCAGCTGGGCATTTCACGCTCAACTCTCTGGAAGAAGCTGTCACAGCAGGCTTGACGGACTACCTGATACTGCGGTAATAATTAATCATGCCTCCCAGTACCAGCATCCTGCGCTCCTCCTCTGTCATTTCCCCTATGGACAGCCGGACCTTCTCTCCTGTTTTCAGTATGATTCCCTCTAGCTGCTCCTCTCCCATCCTTATCTTCCCGGATGCGTCCGGTAGCAGCAGATAATCTCCCTTTTTCAGGTCCGGCCTTTCCTTACAGGACAAAGGTATAAGTCCCCAGCTGATGCAGTTGGAACGATAACGCTTAGTGCTGTATTCTATTGCCAGATTAGCCCATCCCCCCAGAACCTTCTGGTTGCTGGCCGCCTGTTCCCTGCTGCTTCCGTCACCAATCTTATCACTGATTAGGAGACTGCCGTAAGAAATATCCTTCATCTCCGACCCTAACATGGTGCAGACCTGTTCCAGAACAGAACGTGTCCCTGTATTTTCATTCTCCAGGGCATCTCGGATATTTCCTGCATACTCCACATATTCCCGGTCCTTACTTATAAGGGTATAGGCTGCAATCTTCTCGGGGTTGCTTCGAAGAGAGGAGGCTTCCCCGCTTGGACACAATTCATCTGTAGTAATGCTTCCTTCAAAACAGGCTGCTGCCTTTAACAACACGTGCTTCCTCATCTCAGGAAAATCAGGCCAGTCCTTGATATTTGGTCCCTTGGGCACATGAATGCAGGGGTTGGGACAGCCAAATCCATTATATACGCCTCCCCTATATATGGTATTCTCGAAATGATAATCAAATTTTCTATATACAGTATCCATCTCCGTAGCTGCTGTGAGGAGGCCTCCATTGCGTACAGTGGAAGCAATACTCCTGGCATCCATAAGCGCAGTAGCACTAAGCTGTCCGCTGTCTGTCTTAGATCCCTCCCGGCTGTAATAATTGCGGGATACATGCCGGATACCTAATGTATTATTGGCCGGCACATCCACGGTGCCGAAGCAGGGACCGCAGATACACGGCCGTATGGTGACTCCTGACAGCAGGAGACGTTCAGCCACTCCCTGCCGCATAGTTTCCAAAAATACAGGCTGGCTGGCCGGATAAATGCCCAGGCTGATGCCGTCTCCTGATATCTTATATCCATCCAATATATCTGCTACGGCTGCTATATTATCAAAAGTACCACCGGCACATCCCGCAATGGATGCCTGCTGAACCATCAGTCTCTTATTCTTTATCTTATCCCTCAAAGTGTAGGTTAATCCGCTGCGCATATACGCATCCTTCTCTACAGACTCCAGTACCCCATCCAGGTATGCGCGATCCCTGCACAATTCCCTGATAGAATATACATTACTGGGATGGAACGGAAGTGCAATCATGGGTTCCATACTACTCAGGTCAATTTCAATTAAACCGTCATACAGGGCGTCTCCTGTGGGTTCCAGTTTTTCATACGCATCCTCCCTTCCATGTATAGTCAGCCACTCCCTGACGGTTTCATCGGTCATCCATATACTGGAAAGGGCTGCGGTCTCTGTGGTCATCACATCAATACCCATCCGGTATTCCATGGAAAGATTAGCAATTCCATCTCCTACCACTTCAAGAATCTTATTCTTACAGAAACCACAGTCAAAGACTGCTCCTATCAGAGTAAGGGCTACATCCATAGGCCCCACACCCGGTACAGGAGCTCCACTCAGTTTCACAGCTATGACAGGAGGACGTCTTATGTCATAAGTGCTTCCCAGAGCCTGTCTGGCAATCTCTGTCCCCCCTTCTCCGATTCCCATGGTACCAAGGCAGCCATAACGGGTATGGCTGTCACTTCCAAGGATCATTCTGCCTCCCCCTGCCGCACATTCCCTCATATACTGATGAATAACAGCTGTATATGGCGGCACAAAAATACCACCCAGCTTTTTCATGCACCCTAATCCGTAGGCGTGGTCATCATTATTAATGGTGCCGCCTGTAGCTGCCAGTGTATTGTGGCAATTGGTCAGTATCCACGGGATGGCAAGAGGCCTCTCCCCAACCGCGCAAAGCTCCTGAAGGATGCTGGTATAATTATCATCCGGGCTTACAAGCATATCAAATTTCAGGTAAAGATTTTCCATATCCGGGCCTTCATTATGGGCTTCAAGAATCCTCCATGCCATGGTGTGGGACCTGGCCGTTTCTATATCTGCGCAGTAATCACAGGCACGGACAAACGTTCCATCAGCCAGGCGGACAAAGGGTTCTTTTTTCAACTGAATCATGTGGCATTCCTCTCTTTCATCAATGTTTGAACCTGTCTTAAATATTAAATACTGTCATCTTTAATATAGAGCAATTCTCATGCCAAATTCCACAGCAGCACATGTCCAATCTCCCTGGTAAAACAGTAAAAAACAAAAAACTCTTCCTTCAACTGCCCCAAAACAAAAAAAGCGCCCGGTCACCCGGGCATCCCACATCTCATTTTTCCTATTTTCCAAATATCACAAAACGGTTATCCCTTAACATCTTCACAAACTTGGCCAGCCGTTCATACAGCGGCTCGGCCTGGTCTCCGAATTCTTCCCTGACCAGCGCTCCAATGGCAATGATATTTCTGTTTCCATCCATCTGCTTCCAGACAAAGCTTCCGAACCGGTCCAGCTTTACATGGCTCACCCTGGGCGTGACCCACAGCTTCTGGGCCAGCTTATCAAAGATTCCCTTGTGCACCATATCCACGGTCACGATTCCCTGCTGGTCCTCTTTCCATGAGAACTCAGGGTTTCTGACCGGTACCTTTTCCAGATAATTCTGGTCTTTTTTCTTATTGAAGCCCAATGTAATCCTTCCTTCCATCTCCTGCTGTTCATAAACATGCACAGGGCGCCAGGATTCCTGACACCCCATGCACACAGAACCCGCACTGTTATACCAGTATGGTTATTTCCTGTTCTCTTTATGCCAGATGGTAAATTTACACATGGTAAGCATCAGTAACCCAAAGACAATAAGTGATACAATCTTTGCCGCCGGACTTACCAGAAAAGCACCTAAGCCGTTATCCAGGGCAGACAGATTGATAAAATCGCCCAGATACCCGCCCCGCGCGCTTGCAAGGGGGATGATGGCGAATACAGCCAGCAGGATTCCGACCAGACCTTCTCCCGCAATCATGCCCGATGTATAGAGCACGCCCCGGTCAATGGCCTCTTTCTTATCCTCCTCCTTTGCGTATTTACGCTTTTCATACCAGTGGCGGATGAGTCCACCCACCATGATGGCTGCCGTGGTCCTCAGAGGCAGATATAAACCTACTGCTACCGGCATTACCGGTATCCCAAGGATCTCAATGACAACGGCAATGGCTGCTCCTGCCAGAATCATGTTCCATGGAAGGTTGCCGTCCATGACGCCCTCTACCACAGTCTTCATAATCATGGCCTGAGGAGCCGGAAGTTCCGCCGAGCCATAGCCCCAGGCCTGGTTCAGAAGGTAAAGTACGCCGCCGATGGCAATGGCAGAAGAAACCACGCCAATCAGCTCGCCCATCTGCTGGTTCCTTGGAGTGGAGCCAACCAGATAACCTGTTTTTAAATCCTGGGAGGTATCCCCGGCAATAGCTGCAATAACGCAGATAACACCGCCGATGGAGATAACGCCCATCATGCTCTCATGGGTGGCGCCGGACACGGCTTTAAGCACCAGCGCCGATACCAGAAGTGTGGCAATGGCCATACCGGATACCGGGTTATTGGAGGATCCGACCAATCCCACCAGACGTGAGGACACGGCCGCAAACAGGAAACCAAACACTGCAATCAGCATGGCGCCCACAAAATTTACAGGAACAGCCGGCACCAGCCATATGATTACCACGGCAATGAGGACGCCTATGAGTACCACATTCATAGGAATATCCCTGTCCGTGCGCAGAGTGGAAGCCTGACGTCCGCCCTTTAAGTCCCGCATGGCATCCCTGAAGGTATTTACAATCATGGGAAGGGACTTAATCAGGCTTATGATGCCTGCCGCTGCCACGGCGCCGGCGCCGATGTAACGGATATAAGAGCCCCACATAGCCTGGCTGCTCATCTCGCTGATCAGCACATCAGCCGGTGCAAAGGGCGCTGTGAGTCCGCTTCCGAACAGCTTGATAATGGGCATCAGAATCAGCCATGATATAATGCCTCCCGAAAACATGTAGGAGGAAATCTTTGGACCGCAGATGTAGCCCACTCCCGCAAGGGCAGGAAGCACGGAAATACCCACGCCTCCGCCGTATTTTGGGATATCATAATCCACATCGCTGGGGAACAGCTTCAGGCCGTCAGCCACAAACTTGTACAAAGCGGCAATTCCCATGCCCGCAAATACAACGCCTGCCTTGGAACCGCCCTGCTCTCCCGCAATCAGTACCTCGGCACACGCCTGGCCTTCCGGATAGGGAAGCACCCCGTGCTCCTTCACAATCAGCGCCTGGCGCAGAGGAATCATAAACAGCACGCCCAGCACGCCTCCGCACAGCGCAATCAGCGCAATCTCAACCAGGGAAGGCGCGCCCTCTCCCCACTCACTCATCCACATAAACAGGGCAGGCAGGGTAAAGATGGCTCCTGCTGCCACAGATTCACCGGCAGAACCAATGGTCTGCACCATGTTGTTTTCCAGAATAGAATCCCTTCTGAGGATTACCCGGATAACGCCCATGGAGATAACTGCCGCAGGTATGGATGCGGACACGGTCATACCGACGCGAAGGCCCAGATAAGCATTGGCAGCACCAAAGAGAACAGCCAGAAGGATACCCAGGATCACAGAAACCGCGGTTACTTCCGGAACCACCTTGTCCGCCGGTATAAATGGTTTAAAACCATTTTCATCTTTCATGTATCTATCGCTCCTTTCGTATTGACCACATAAAAACCGGATATTTGGGCTCTTACGTGAGATACAAGCCAACCCTGCCGAGACAGGACGGCTTGTATCTTATCCCCGTAATTATAGCATCCTTCAGAAAAAATTTCCACAATTTTTGTGTAAATGGTAAGAATTGCATTAATTTTTTTAATTTTTCCATCATTTTTATTTAATAAAACGGCCACATAACCTTACAAAACAAAGTGTTTTCTCTGTTTTGTGGCCTGTGGCCGGAAAAAATTTCCGAAATCCATTATTTTTCACAATCAAACACAAGTCCCCAGGAAGCCCTTATATCATCCATAAGTCTAAGAATGTCCAGTGTGTCCTCTTTCTTAAGTACATCACTGGAGGACATACCCAGCCGGACGCACCTGTTTACTTCCCGTATCTGATACTCAAAGCCATTTACCTCAAAAGGAAAATCCATGACATATTCCTCCCCCTTCATGGGACGGATAATCAGCCGTTCTGCCTTCTGGTAATCCGGCAGATAAATGGAGCCCCCGGATCCGAACACGGCTGCTTCCCTTGGCATATCCATGCCGATGGAGGCGGTAGCCGCCGCCCTGAAACCGCCCGGATATCGGAGCAGAACCGTGCTGTAATCATCGGTGCCGAATTCATTCAGATGATACTCCGATGTAACATGTTCCGGCTGTTTATCTCCCATAACCATGCGCAGAAATCCCAGGTTATAGATGCCCACATCCAGAAGAGCGCCTCCGCCCAGCCCGGAATCAAACTTGCGCGCCTTCCTTGCCCCTTCAGCCACAAAGCCGAAATCACACCTGGCAAATCCCACCTGGCCGATAACTCCCCCGTTTATCAGCTCCTGCATCTTTTTCAGGGCCGGAAGATGGCGGATCCAGAAGGCTTCCATGATGAACAGGCCTCTTTCCTCTGCCGCGGCGAAAAGACGTTCCCCTTCCTTTACATTGGTGGTAAAGGGCTTCTCACATAACACATGCTTTCCCGCTTCAAGACATGCCATACAGTTCTCATAATGCATGTTGTTGGGAGTCGCCACATAGACCGCGTCCACCTCCTCGTCTCTGAGAAGCTCCTCATAAGAACCGTATGTCCTGGGAATTCCGTATTTCTTTCCGAAAGCCTCCGCCTTCTCCCGGGAACGGGAACCGCAGGCCGCCAATCGGTCCTCCCCCTTCATACCGTTTACTGTTTCAGCGAACTTTGCCGCTATGGTGCCGGTTGCCAAGATTGCCCAATTCATAAAAGATGCCTCCAACTGTTTTATTTACTCAAAATTTTCAATCAAATATACCCGCAGGCGAGTCCGATACAATACTTAACGCTTCATCTTATGCTTTTTCCTGTACATGTAAGTGTCTGCCCTGGCCAGCGTGCTTTCCAGGCTCACATCCTTACCCGGGTCAAAGAAGGCATAGCCTGCCGCAATGCCCGCCGGAAATACATTCCCGTCGCTGTAAGCCTTCACAGCCCTCTCCATGGCCAGAATTCCACGGGTCACCTGCTCCTGTCCCAAACCGTCTAACTGGACCACAAACTCATCCCCTCCAATGCGGAACAGGGGCGCCCCCGGAAATGCTTCCCGTATAATGTCCGCGGACCTGCGGATGTATTCGTCCCCCTTGTCATGGCCGAAGCGGTCATTGACCCCCTTGAGGTCATTGAGATCGCACATCAGGAAACCGCTTCCCGGTATCTCCTGCGGATGGCTGTTCTTGTGCTGCAGCATGTGTTCATATGCCAGCCTGTTTCCAACACCCGTAAGTCCGTCCCTGTCACGTTCCACCTTAAGCGCCTTTGTTTCAAGGATTTCATCCGTCACATCCTCCACCACACAGCGGATGGGATGTACTGCTGTTTTGCATGTTATTTTAATCCACCGGGTTCCTTCCGCGGTATCCATCTTTATCACACCGGGACCTCCGTCCCGGTGTGAGGCAAGGCTCTTTAGGAAACGTATGAATTCATCCTTATCCCGGGAAAACAGATGCTCCTGCTCCTTTGTAAGCCTTAAAAGCCTGGGTATCTGGCTGGTCATAAGCACCTTGGAGGAACGCCCTGATATCTCAAAGGCTCCCACAGGAAGTTCCGACAATTCTATAAGCTTGGCATGCCTGGCAAACCACTGGCTGGTAAACACGGCTATGATAAGGCCGGCTGCCATGGAAAGAACCAGGGAATACTCCAGTATCTGACCGATTCTGCGCGGAAACTGCAAGAGCACCGGCTCCTCCATAAGTCCGATCAGGTACCACTCATCCCCTTCGAACGGGGTATTGTGGTAATACATCCCCATCTGGTTCACACAGGCGTTAATTTTTCGGCCGCTCCTGTCCGTGTTCAGCAGGGTATATATGGAATTTTCCTTGTCCTTAAGCTCCATCTCAAACTTGCGGTCCTGCCCGGCCAGCTGTCCCTGAAGGGCGCCGTAAGTAACCGCTGTCTCTTTCTTCTCCCGCTCCGACCGGTATCCGATGACATAACCGTAGGAGTCCCCTGTCTGAAGTTCAGAGGCAGGAAGGAACCGGTACAGATAGCTCACGGATATCTCCACGCCAAAGACAGCCAGCACCCTGCCGTCCTGGCCGAACAGTGGCACGGAATAGGTAATCACATCCTCATCTCCCTCGTTTACCTGAAAAGGGGGACTCCAGTATCCCAGCCATTTAGAGCGCCCGTTTTCCGCTGCCGCGCTCCAGGGCTTTTGGAAAAAATCGCGGTTTTCTTCATTGACCTCCAACCGGAAGTTCCAGTTAGCCGTGGTGGAAATTTTCATCTTTTCGGCTACATTCCATGGACCGATGAGCATATACAGATTTTCATTCTGGCTGCTGTTGCGGTCCGGATTATTATTCCTGAAATACAGGGCGGCCAGGGAACCGTCCGTCTCCCCCTCGTCCGGCAGTATCAGGAACACGCCGGTGGTCTTTGTGTCGTACAGGGCATCCAGGACCTCAGGCGCCAGCGCCTCCAGCATGCGGTCCGGCTGTCCCTGATATTCCAGCCCGTCCGGACTGTCAAAATACCGGCTTATGGTATCTGTATGATGGCTGAAATTAGTCCAGACATTCTTCATCTGGTTCTCCAGATTATTCCTGCGGCCCTTTACCTTTTCCGCAAATATGCGGTACTGGTTGGCCTCTGCCTGTTCCATCACTCCCCCTGCCACCATAAAGGACACCAGAAGCACGCTTTGCAGTACCAATGATACCACAAATGCTATGGTCAGCTTAAATGCTATGGATTTACTTCTGAATTTTCTGTCCATCTGTCTTACCAGCCATTTCTTTTAGGAGTGTTTCATACCAACGGTCAAAATGCTCCTCGTCCAGCAGTTCTCTTTCCACCGACTCCCTGCTCTCACCTTTTTCCATCCTCTGCTTCAGAGTTTCCAAATCCACATTCACACAGTTCTCCAGGGATGAAGAAAATATCTGGTCCATATCATAAGATCCCAGAAAGGTCTCCCGGACATATACATTGTGGTTTTTCAGGGCATTAAGGGAGGTCCGGATGCTCTGCTCCACTGCCTGGACATTGTCCCGGCTTTCCACATGGGACACCAGATCTGATACGGATTCCAGAGCCTTCTCCTGCACAGGCAGATATCCCGTGGCCACTGCAAAGCGTATATTCTGCTCCGGCTGCGTGAACCATTTAAGGAACCGGACCGCGGCCTGCTGGTGGCTCTCATCTGAGGCAAACACCGCCATGTTGGCCCCTCTCTGTCCCATATAAGGCGTACCATCCTGAAAAACAGGATAGGCATAGCTTTGGCAGGAAATGGGATGGAACTGTTTTTCATCCTCAATCACCAACTGCGGAAAGAAGCCTGCGCCTGCCGAGGAGCCGATATAGGCCATCAGCCTTCCGCTTTTAATGCCGTCCTGGTTGTAGGTTCTGCTCTCGTACCAGCCCTTTATATGGGGTACATAGTATGCGTCCCATACCCTTCTGGCCGTGTCCCTGGAATAATTGAATTCAGGCCCATCCTGCGTCCAGCGGATACCCTCTCCCAGCTGGGCGGCCGACAGTGCGGCAAAATCATTGAATGCGTTCATACCCAGGAACGGACTGCCCCCGGACCATTCATAATACATGCCCGCCGCCTGAGCCAGACCCTCCCAGGTCTTAAGCATCTCCTTGTCCGCGCCTGTTTCCCCTGCAAATGTCTCCCAATCCGTTTCATTGAGATAGAGAATCTCCGTGGATTTTGCCACCGGAATCATCCGGTGAATGCCGTCTCCTTCCCAGACTCCCTCCTTCAGGAATTCGGACCGGTAAGCGTCCAGTTCTTCCTCGGTAAAATAGTCATCCAGATGAACCAGAGGCACGATCCCGTCCAGCCTGTACGCGCTGTCCGGGTAGGATGAAAATATATCCGGCAGCGGGTCTGAGCCTATAACATGGCTGGCGGATGCGTACAGCACATCATCCAGCTCATTGCTGGAGCCGTATCCCACTGGTTCCACTATAATTCCCTGCTCCATACCCACAGTCTCGTTAAATTCCATCACCAGGTCGTCAAAGGCGCCCTTGGCCACCGCGTTATAGGAATGCCAGAGCACTACCACCACGGGTTTTTCATTTTCTTCCTTTTTTCCATCTCCGGCCATACAGCCGCCAAGCCCCAAAGCAGCGGCCATGACAGCCGCCAGCATAAATACATATAATCTGCGATTCATAATGAATTACCTCCCCGTGCAGTCCCCCCATGGCAGGCACAGATGCCGCCATTCTCCAAACACGTTACATCTTAAGTATAACACGCGGCACGGCCTGCTGTCTATTCTGGATGTATGATAACAGAACCTGAGCCGCCCCTGGTTCCGGGTATATCGGGATTCTCAGCTCTTTAACCTTTGAATCCAGGGTCTTTACCAGCACAGGACCGGAGGCTGATGTTTTATTTTATTATGGAATTTCTGAATATGCAAGAAAAATATGGCGAGAATATCCGCAGAAAAGATTGGTCTGAGTCAGAAAGAAAATGGAGAAGGCGAGCGGTATGAAACAGAATCCGCCGAAAGAAAAAGACAGGACCCCCATGGCCCTGCCCTGTTCTTTTTATGCCTCTCTGCCTGAATGTGAGTAAAATGTAATCAGATACAGGCCACACAATCCCACCAGCGCATAGATTATCCTGGTTACCCATGAGGCTGTTCCGAAAATCCATGAAACCAGGTTGAAATTAAAGAATCCTACCAGCCCCCAGTTCACTGCCCCAATCAGGGCGATTGTAAGAGCGGTATAATCCAATGCCTTATTACCCATCGCATGCTACCTCCTTGTCATGAGCATTTTGCGCCTGTTTTCCAGGCACTTATGCAGCTTACTATACGCTGGTAGTATGTACCGGTTTGTGGAATTCCATACATTTTTTGCTGTTTTTCATGATTGATGTTTCGATCAGATGACGGCGCTTCTGCCGGTCAGTCCTGCTTGTCCTCCGCGGCAGCCTCTTTCATCTGCCGGATTACCTCTTCCGGAAGTATATCATACAGGCGGTTCCGTTTAAGACCGGGCTGTTCCAGATATTCTTCCCTCAGCATGCCGTTTACCCGGTCCAGCTCCTCCTTAAGCTCCCTGGCCGATATCAGGCGGCATCCCTGACCCAGTATGATGACTTGTTCCACTCCGTCTGAGGTTGCCACGGACACATCGAATCTGCGGGCATTTTCATGGGCAAACTTCTCGATATACTGGTCCGCTGTCTCAGCCTCCTTTGTGTAGACCACCTGGATATTGTGGTATTCAGAAACCTCTGTGGCATGTCCCGCCACCCGGTAGGCGTCAAAAACAACCATGAGACAGCACTTGCGTATGGCCTGATAGTTGCAGAGCAGATCCATAAGCCTGCCTCTGGCTCCGTCCATATTGTCCTGTGCCAGCTCCCTCAGCTCCTCCCAGGCAAAAATAATATTATAGCCGTCCACCAGAAGATATTCCTGTCTGGCCTCCTGCTTCTGGTAGGTACGGGTCACCGGGCCGCTGTAGGCTGCAGCACTCCTGCTTCCCCTGCTCTTGCCTGGATATCCTTTGCGCGCTGACTTATCCCGGCTGTTGGCATAAAAGGTGCGCTCCAGTATCGCGTCAATTTCATCCGTACCCAGCCATACCTCTGAGGATTCTTCCTGTCCGGCAGAGGATTGCCCCGGATGCCTGCCGGAAAAAGGATTCCTCTCACCCTCCATCTCCTCCCCATCAGGGGATTCTATTACAAGACCGCTGTCCACATGCATGTATTCCTTCACCTGGTCCCAGCTTACCACAAATCCGGCCCCATGGGCGCAGAACACGGATCCCGTGGGATTTTCCGTATCTCTCTCCGGGTCATAGCCGGTCTGCCCGATAATTTCCCGGCTGTTATGACAGGGCTCGTATCCTTTCAGCGCACATGCCAGCCTTCCCTGTCCCCTGGTATAGGACATAACCTCTGCCTGATACCCCCGCATGGCGGCGACCGGAGCCTGTCCCGTGAGGACGGCCTGTCCCTGCCTGTTTTCCTCGATAACGCAGGTCCCGCACCGCTTTTCAATATCGGTCATGGCGCGCCCAATGGACGCCTCCGGCACTTCCAGGCGGAAGGTATACCACGGTTCCAAAAGAATGCAGGAGGCCTCCATAAGCCCCTGGCGCAGGGCCCGGTAGGTAGCCTGCCTGAAATCTCCGCCCTCCGTGTGCTTGTTATGAGCCCTGCCCGCCACAAGGGTGATCTTCATATCTGTTATGGCTGCCCCGGTCAGAACCCCCCGGTGTACCTTCTCTTCCAGGTGGGTCAGCACCAGGCGCTGCCAGTTCCTGTCCAGGTCATCCTCGCTGCATCTTGTCTCAAACTGGAGTCCGCTTCCCCGCTCTCCCGGTTCCATAAGAAGATGGACCTCCGCATAATGGCGAAGGGGCTCAAAATGACCCACACCCTCCACGGCGCCAGCGATTGTCTCTTTATACACGATGTTTCCTGTGCCAAATTCAACCTGTATGCCGAAACGCTCTTCAATCAGGCTCTTTAACACCTCAATCTGCACTTCTCCCATCAGCTGCATGGATATCTCTTTCAGTTCCTCATTCCATACTACCCGCAGCAGGGGATCTTCCTCCTCCAGCTGGCGGAACTTTGGCAGCATCACAGCCCCGTCGCAGCCCTCCGGCAGTTTTACCTGGTAATTGAGCACCGGCTCCAGCACCGGAACCATGGAATCCTGCCCGGCTCCCAGTCCCTGCCCAGGATAGGTCCTGGTAAGGCCGGAAACAGCGCAGATGGTTCCGGCCTCAGCCTCAGCCACTGTCTCATACCGGTCCCCGGAATATACGCGGATCTGGTTTACCTTTTCCTGCCATGTCTCGGATGGCTTTTCGGTATTTCCGCCGGATATGATTCCCTTTACCTTAAGGCTTCCGCCTGTAATCTTTAAGTGGGTCAGGCGGTTTCCCTGGTCATCCCTGGAAATCTTGTACACCTTTGCCTCGAATTCCTGCGGATATTCCGGCGCCAGGGCCCATTTACGGATTCCACCTAACAGCTCCTCCACCCCGGTAAGTTTAAGGGCAGAGCCAAAAAAACATGGAAAAAGCCGGCGTTCCTTAATCAGACGGCGTATCTCATCATCATCCACATCCCCTGTCTCCAGATATCGCTCCAGCAGCTTCTCGTCACACATGGCAGCGTGTTCCGTGAATTCTTCTGTCCCCGCACCGGCAAAATCCGCACATCCGTCGTCCAGACGCTTCTGCAGCTCCCTCATTCGCTGTTCCCGGTCCGTACCGGGCTGGTCCATTTTATTGACAAAAAGGAAAACAGGTATCCTGTATTTTGCCAGCAGACGCCATAAGGTTATGGTATGGCTTTGTACTCCGTCCGCGCCGCTTATGACCAGCACCGCATAATCCAGCACCTGGAGCGTTCTCTCCATTTCCGCGGAAAAATCCACATGGCCCGGCGTATCTAACAGCGTCATGGGCATTCCCTCCCACGTCAGAGCTGCCTGCTTTGAGAAAATAGTGATGCCCCTGGCTCTCTCAAGGGCATAGGTATCTAAAAATGCATCCCTGTTGTCCACTCTTCCCATCTTGCGTATGCTTCCTGCCAGATACAGAAGCGCCTCCGATAATGTAGTTTTTCCGGCATCCACATGGGCCAGAATACCAAGTACTATTGATTTCATATCCTGTCTCTCTTCCTGCTGTCTTATGTCTCTTAACATGGCCGTACATCCACCGTATTGTCGTTAAGGGTGGTGGCTGCTCCTATATCGGACAGCCGTTCATGGTGAAGGGCATTGACCAAAAGCCCGTCCTTTGTAAAGCTCCTGTCGTAAACGCCCTCGGCCGCAGCCGTTCCTTCCGCCACCAGTGACGTGATTTTCGCGGTAAACTCCACCTCTGCCAGCTCATTGAAGGCTGTAACGAGACTGCCGTCCGCGATTTTTCTTGCCGCCGCATCTCTTGGATGGAGCATCAGCGCCATAGGGCCCCGGCCTGACTTTAAATCCTCCCTGTCCATAAAGACTGAATTCAGCGTATATGCGCTGGGCACCGCCACCAGCCGCAGGGGGTATGTTCCCCCGTGGCATTTAACATACCGGGGCATGGACTCCTCCATGTTTTCATTATAAATCATCATTTTACCGGAAGGCGTCCTGAATCTTCCATGGTCTGCAAAGGCTGTGGATACGGTTCCCCCCTCCCTTAATATACGCCATTCCTCTTCTGAGATACAGGATAGCCCCTCCATGGGATGGGCCAGAAGCTCCTCAAACATCTCTTCCTCTGTCTTCTTAAAATATGCCTCCTCATATCCCATGGCCTGAGCCAGCAGGCAGAAGGTGTTCCAATTGCTCTTACTCTGTCCGGCCGGCTCGATGATTTTCCTGGCTGTCCCAAAGGTACAGTATCCGTACGCTGTATACACATCAGTCTGTTCCACGGAAAAGGCGGCGGGCAGAAGGATGTCCGCATACATGGCCGTATCTGTCATGAACCGCTCATGGACCACCGTAAATAAATCTGGGCGCAATAGTCCCTCCATGATTCCCTTCTGACAGCAGACAGAGGCCACCGGATTGCCTCCGTAGACATAGAAGCTGCGTATTGGCTTCTCTCCCCTGCTCCCTGTAAGGGCGGAGGCAATCTCATTGATGTTCACCCTGCGTCCCGGTTTCTTCCTGAAATCCGGCCTGGTGACCAGCCGGTTGTCCACATAGGGACCAGCCCCCGGATTACAGCCGCACAAGCCGCCGCCAGGGCGTCCCCAGGCTCCTGTATAAGCAGACAGAATGGTGATAAGGCGCGTGGTCATTCCACCGTTGCCATAGCGGGAGGGACCGCTTCCCAGAATGATGGCCGGAGCCGCAGCTGAGGCGTATTCCTTTGCCAGGTCCGCAATTACCTCTGCGGGGATGCCTGTCTCCTTTTCTGCCCAGGCAGGGGTGTATGGGGAAAGAGTCTTTCTGAACGCCTCATATCCTTCTGTCTGATGGGCGAGGAAATCCCTGTCCGCCAGGTTTTCTTCCTCCATCACATGCATCATGGCCAATGCCAGGGCGCCGTCCGTGCCCGGACGAATCAGAATGGTCTGGTCACAGTATACATCCATATCTGCCGCGCAGGATTCTATGAGCACCACCCGTTTTCCTTGACTGCGCGCCCGGATCAGTGCCGGCATGGACTGAAGCCTGGTGGCCTTCATATTGCTTCCCCACACCAGGTAAAAGCTGCTGTCCGAAAGCTCCCTAGGATCCAGACAGCCTGTCTGCCCCATGACCGCCTCATAGCCTGCTCCCTTTGCGGAAGAACACAGTGTCCTGACCATGTCACAGGCACCCATCCGGTTGAAAAAGGCATCCCCGCATTTGCGCTGCAGGACGCTCATGACCCCTGAGTAATACATGGGCAGGATAGCATCAGCCCCGTCTTCTTCCAGAATACGGTTCCACCTGCCTGCAATCTCCTTTACCGCCGCATCCCAGGTTATGGGTTCAAATTTCCCCTCTCCCTTGGCGCCCACCCGCTTCATGGGTGTAAGAATCCGCTCAGATGAATGGATGGACTGCTCATAGCGCTGCATCTTCCTGCATATCAGCCCCTTTGCAGCCGGATGGTCCGGGTCGCCTTTCACACTCAAAATCCGGGTTCCGTCTGTTTCTGCCAAAAGTCCGCAGGATGTGGGACAGTCGTAGGGACAGATTGTTTTTCTTATATATGATGCCATCTTTTGTCACTCCCTCTATTACCGCGCCCGGGGCATCATCCGGCCTGGCAGATTGCGGTCTGGCATGGACCGGCACAATCCGCCGGATCCTGCATGGTCCGGGCCTATTACTGCCTGAATTCCGGGCGCTGTTATCTGATATTAAGTATAGCCAGCAATCGCTTTTCCGTCAAACTAATTTTCCTTCCCCTCCAGGCCTGTGCTGCCTTCGGGACTCACCTGTACCGAACAGTGTTTGACCTGCGGGAATCTTGCTTCGATGGTATCGTGGACTTCCTTTGCAATTGTGAATGCCTGCTCCAGCATAAGGCTTTTGTCTGCTTCAATCTCCAGGTCAACATATATCCTGGAACCGAAAAGCCTTGTTTTCATGGAGCCCACACGTTCCACTCCCCGTGTATCTAACGCCGCCTGCTCTATGGATCTGACGGTCTCCTCGTCACACGCCTTATCCACCATCTTATCCATGGAATCCCTGAACACATCCAGGGCTGCCTTTACTATGAAAATACAGATGACGAAGCTGGCCAACGGGTCCATGACCGGCACTCCCATTCTGGCGCCCAGAATACCGATAAAAGCGCCCACTGAGGACAGCGCGTCGCTGCGGTGATGCCATGCGTCCGCCATCAGTGCACCTGATTTTAATTTCCTGGCCGCAGCCCTGGTATACCAGAACATCCATTCCTTCGCCACAATGGATATGACCGCGGCCCCCAAAGCAAGCATTCCAGGAACACTCCTGCTCCCTTCCGTTCCCGAACCAATGGTTTCCACCGCGCTCACCCCAATGGCGATTCCTGTGGCAAACAGTACGGCTGACAGTAACAGAGCCGCCACGCATTCCATCCGCTCATGTCCATAGGGATGTTCCTTATCTGACTTTCTGGAAGCCATGGTAATTCCTGCCATGACAATCAGCGTGCTGAACACATCCGAGGCAGAATGGACCCCATCCGATATCATGGCGCCGGAATGAGCCAGGATACCCGCACCTACCTTGAATACGGAGAGTACTACGTTGATGGCAATGCTGACACAGGATACCCGCATGGCCAGCCCCGCACCATGACTTCTTATCTTTTTCCCTGAAACCTTCTGCTCATTACCTTCTCCCATCTGTGATTTCCTCCCATATATATGACAACCACCTAATCTGACATCCTGCCCCCAAAACATAAAAAACGCCTGGGGGCAATGTAAGTAAACCACTGTCCCACAGACGCTTCTGTCTGCTGCCGCCGCCCGCGGCCCGGCTCCCAAGGCAGTAAACGCCTTTGGCCTGCTCAGTTTGTACTGTAGATTAGATATGCAGCGCAAAGAGTGTCTTTCTGCAGACTGATATGAAAGTCTGTTACTGATAGGATATGAGGAACGTTTCTGTTTGGTGCGGTAATGATTGTAAATTTATCCAAATCAGGCCGTGATAAACGGATGAAAAAAACAGCCGTATCCGCAGAAGGGAACATATCAGTGCCCCTGAAGCTCTGCCCATATGGCTGTTTTCCATTATCTAAATTTCCTGCATGAAGTTTTCAAACGTAATTAAAAGCAAAATTTAAAGTAAATGCTTTCTGAGCTCCGCCCCATCCGCAGCGCTCAGGTAAGCCGGTGCAATGTCGAACACGGTCTTGCAGCCGGACTGCCCATCCCTGCTCAGACGGTATGCGGCCCTGGCATATGCCGCAATAACAGATGCAGTGAATTCCGGGTTGGAGTCCAGCTTCAGGCTGTATTCAATCACATGTCCGTTCTCGTCATTCCATCCCGTGCTGCCGGTGCGGATAACAAAACCGCCATGGGGAATTCCTGCATGGTCACGCATCAGTTCTTCCTGGCTGATAAAGTGCACCGTGGTGTCATAATCAGCAAAGTAGTTCGGCATGGTTACGATGGCTTCCTCGATGGCCTTTAAATCAGCTCCCTCCTCTGCCACCACAAAGCACTCCCTGGTGTGTTTATCCCTGGTGGTAAGCTCCGGCGCTTTTTTGCTTCTCACTGCCGTAAGAGCTGCCTCCACCGGAATAGTGTACTGCCTTGCGTCCTTCACGCCTTTGATTCTGCGGATTGCATCGGAATGGCCCTGGCTGACGCCCTTGCCCCAGAAGGTATAATCACTGCCGCCCGGCAGGATGGCATTGGCATAGAGCCTGTTTAGGGAGAACATGCCCGGATCCCAGCCAACGGATATAATTCCCACATGACCGCTTTCCTTTGCAGCCCTGTCCACTGCCTCAAAATGCCGGGGGATATTGGCGTGGGTGTCAAAGCTGTCTATTACATTGAAATGCGCTGCCATTTCCGGGGTCTGTCCGGGAAGGTCCGTGGCGCTTCCCCCGCAGAGTATCATCACGTCAATCTCGTCCTTCATGGACAAGGTTTCCTCTGCCCGATAAACCTTTGCCCCCTCTGTCAATATGCTGAGGCTGTCCGGGTTCCTCCTGGTGAACACTGCTTTCAGCTCCATGTCGGGATTGTGCTTAACGGCACACTCCACACCCCTTCCAAGGTTTCCGTAGCCTAAGATTCCAACTCTGATTGCCATATTTTTATTCTCCTTTGTAACATAATAGTGTGGGTTGTCGGTTTTTGTAAATTATACTACAGCCTTCTTTTCTTGGCAAATCATTTTTTATCACTGCACCTTGACGCAGTGCCAGTTTTTTGTTACTTTCGCTTTCTCCGTCGGAAGCAGACAGCTGTGCCGCCAATCACCGCAGCAGCGAGGACAGCCCCTGCATACCATTTTAAACCGGATTTCCCGGAATCTTCCCCATCCTGCACTTCCTCCTTTGACGGTTCCTGCTCCGTGTCCGTGACTTCATTTTCTCCCTCCGGCAGCCCTGCTGTATCCTCCACTTCATCTGCCGGCTGGATTTGCGGGTCACTGTCCCTGTTCTTTTCACCCCGGCCGCGGACCTGGGAAGGCGTTGCCTCTTTAAGCATTTCCTCTGCAGTCTGTCCGGCGGCTGCTCCCCCGTCTTTATAACCGGGAGCAGAATACGGAGTATAGGATTCCCGCCTGCGGCCTCCCCTGCCTCTCACCGGCGCCTCCGGTGCGTCAGACTCCTCCTGCGTGCCTGGCTGGGCAGAGGAATTTCCTCCTGATGTAACACCTCCCCCATATCCGCCAGAACTGCTGCCGTAGCTGCCTGTGTATCCTCCTGCATAGCTGTAGCTCCCGCCGTATGAAAAGGTGAGTCCCTGGCCAACGGTCTCCGGTATGGCTATCTTTACCTTGTCCGTCTCACAGCTTCCGCCGGGCCACTCGATGCTGGCCTTCACATAAAAGGAGCTGTCCCCTGACTGGAACCTGTATATGAGATAACCATCCTCCACAATGCTTGTATTCAGCGTGTTTCCGGTCTCCTTCAGGAAATTCTCGTACTCCACCGTCTCCTGCCCGCTCTGTGACGACGCTGCAGTCACTTTGTTCTTTTCCTTTTTCCAGGAATGTCCGCTTTCACTGCGCAGTATGTAAAGAGCGTTGATATCGGAAGGCAGGTTCTTAAATTCCAGCCTGGCAGAACCGCTGCCGTCCGCTCCTAGATTCAAAAGGACCGCCTCTGTCAGCTGGGGCTGTGTGCCGCCATATTCCGGGGTCTGGCTCTCACCGGGAGGAACCGGCTCCGGCGGGTCTATGCGCTCATCGCGGATGTCTGTCTTCTTAAGCCCCACAAAGTCCTTGCCTTCTTCCCATACCAGCATCCCCTGATTTCTCAGGATAATGGCCGGTTCATCCGAAGCATCCCTTTGTATCTGTCCCCGTTTCAGTGTCAGGCATCCTTCCCCCTCAACCGATATCAGGCTTTTTGTTCCCGTTATGAGCAGATTTGGATTATCAATGACAACGCCTGTCTGGGTCAGGTTTTTAGGTGCCAGGATTTTTATGGGTCCCTCAGGAATCCTGATTTCAATGGGGCTGGTACTCGTCTGGCCGTCAGGAAGCCCCAGGGTAAGAGGTTTTGTAATTACCAGATTTTTTGGCAGAACTGCTATGCTGTTTCCCCCCATTAAACGCTGGTCGTACCATTGCTTTAACTGGTCTTCACCTGCAATGTCCACCAGTACCTCCCCTGTCCCCGTGGATGTATCCGCCGTAGGGTCATGTACATCGGCAAAGGCTGTGAAAGCAGTGAGTCCTGCCGCCCCCGGCCCCCCGCACACAACCGCTGCCGCACACACCCCGCACAGCAGCCACACCAGGGCAGCCAGCCCTGAGGTCATCCTTCCTTTCTTGTTCCTTCTCCTCTTTCCCCCCGTGTCTCTGTCCATTCGTTTCATCCTTTAAATTCCTTTCACACCGTATCACAAAGGGAGCAGCTCATCCTCCAGCAAAATTCCAATCCTGCCGTTGGAAGACAGTATATCCGATGGTCCGGATACATCCACCGCTCTGCCGGCAAAGGTTGTCACCCTTCCCCCTGCCTCTTCAATCAGCAGCATACCTGCCGCAAAATCCCAGGGATTCAGACAACGCTCGAAATATGCATCCAGCCTTCCGCAGGCAACATAGGCCAGATCCACTGCCGCGGAACCGGTGCGCCTGATATCAGAGCACTTGAGGAATACACGCTTGATATCCTCAAAATTCCTGTCTGCCAGATCATGGTTATAAGGGCTGGTTCCAATGGAAATCAGGCTCTGCCCCAAATCCTTGACAGAGCTGACATGGATGGGGTTCCCGTTGAGAAACGCTCCCTTGCCCCGCTGTGCCAGAAACAGCTCATCCTCATAGGGCTGATATATAATTCCCAGCTCCATCTGTCCCCTGTCACACAGAGCCAGCGAAAGGGCGCTGCACCTGAAATCATGAATCAGGTTGGTAGTCCCGTCCACCGGGTCAAGTATCCATACTGCCCCAGAAAAATCAATGTCCCTGTTATCTTTTTCCTCCCCCATGAACTGTACCTGGGGATACATGTCAAAAAGTCCGCTGCGCATCCGCTCCTGGACCAGGAAATCAACCTGAGTCACAAAATCCGCTGCCCCTTTTACCGTTATCCTGGACGCCCTCTCATGGTCCATAAAAAGGGGCCGCACCGATTTTACCAGCTCAATGACCCTTTCTGCGTTTATCTCCATATGTTTTACCTCCTGCAGCCCCATAATCCGGGACATATTGCATTTAATCGCCTGTCACAGAAGGATTATACCACAGAAACAGCTTTTATGACATATCTTCATAATCCATCAATGGCCAATCCCGCTCAATATAAAACATATCATCCATCAGCAGCCAGTTGGCCCTGAAAAACCGCATCAGCTGCCAATACCCGGCCCCATACAGATTAAATTCCTTGATAAGGTCAAACTTTGCCCTGATGCTCCTTGCATCCTCATACCATACCTCATGCTGGATACCATACTGCCAGTACCGGAAATAAGGAGACATGGCAGTTTCATCAAACCGGATATCCACTCCAAAATCAACTGCCAGCTTCACTGCCTCCAGGGTGCCCAGTGACCTGGCTCTGGTTACTCCCCTTTCAAAAGGAAGGGGCCAGTCATAGCCGTAGTTAGGAATTCCCAGAATGATTTTCTCAGGAGGAATCTCGCTCACCGCATATTCCACAACCTTCCTCACCATATTGATGGGGGCCACGGCCATAGGAGGTCCCTGGCTGTATCCCCACTCGTAGGTCATCAGCATAACATGGTTAGCCGCCTCCCCCAGCAGCCGGTAATCAATGCCCTCATAGAGAAGCCCCCTCTGCTGGGCCGACGTCTTAGGCGCGAGGGCCACCGTAACCGTATAACCGAAAATGTTGAGGACCTGGGTGGCACGGCGCACAAAATCAGCATACTCCACCCGGTCTTCCGCCAGCACATATTCAAAATCAATGTCCAGGCCCTCGTATCCCTTTTCCTGCATCGTGCGTCCCAGCTCCCATATAAGGCGCTGCTGGTTTTCCTGGCTTCTCACCAGGGCTGATACCAGATTATTGTTAAAACGCCCGTCCTCTCCCAGGGGCGTCAGGGTAAGCACCGGGCGGACACCCCACTGCAGAGCCCTTTCTATCATCCACGCGTCATCCGCCATGGGAAGAACCAGATTCCCATCCTCAGTAAAACCATAGGAAAATACATTGATGGCGCTCAGATAAGGCAGAGTATCCTCCAGTACCCCGCTGTCAATAAAGGGATATGCATAACCGCTGGAAAACAGGGGCCTTCGTCCCTCCCCGATCTCCCCGTCAGAGATATAAAGAGCCTGGCCAACGGCCAGGCGGTATGGATATTCTATCTGATTTGCCCAAACAAGGGTCTCAACGGGAATCCCCTGGGATTCTGCGATGGAGTCAACACTGTCTCCCTGTTTCACTACATATATTTTCATGCATTTCATTCCTCAGCCTGAATTTATACAATATATGCAGCACTGCCGGTCTTTAATCCACCAGTCTCCTGGTCATCCACTTCCCGCTCCTTACGCGCAGGAAGGAGAACAATGCTCCCACAGCCCATCCTGTAGGTATGGACCACCATATGGCGCTGGCTCCGATAAAATGCGCCAGCAGGTAGGCAATGGCCACGCGGGAGAACAGGTTTACCACTGAGCTGAGCATAAACGCCCCCATGTCGCCGGCTCCCCGCAGCAGACCATTGCTTACGAACAGGGCTCCCATCAATATGTAAAATACAGATACGGTTTTCATATAGCTGAGCCCGTAGCTCATGGCGCTGCCCTCAGCCCCCTGTTTCAGGAAAAGTCCCAGAAGCTGCGGACCGAACAGGAAAATGATGCTGGTAATAATAAGAGAGAATACCACCACCATAAACATGCTGGCCTTATATCCCTGCTTCACACGGTCCATTTTCCTGGCTCCGATGTTCTGGGCCGCGTAGCTGGACATGGCGTTGGAAAAGTTCATGTTGGGCATCATTGCCAGGGTATCAATCTTAGTGGCAGCCGTATAACCGGCCACAAACACCTTCCCATAAGAATTTACAAGCCCCTGCATCAGCATCATGCTGATGGAGACAATGGACTGCTGGAGCATGGAGGGCACGCCCACTTTGGCAATACGCTCAGCCGAGGACATATCAAAAAAAGTAAATGACTTTCCTTTGGCAGCCTCCTCATTTTCCATTTTTCTCAGGCGGGCTATCAATACAAAAAAGGAAAAAACAGCGCACATGCCCTGGGCTATAAGAGTTGCCCAGGCCACACCCGCCACACCCATGTTGAATTGAATGACAAACAGCAGGTCCAGTACAATATTGGTCAGGGCTGACACCATAAGAAACTTAAGGGGTGTCTGGCTGTCTCCCAATGCATTGTAGATACCATTCAGTGAATTATACAGGAACAGGAATACGGCTCCCCCGAAATATATCCTCAGGTAGGCAAGGGAGTCAGCCATAATGTCCGGGTCTGTTCCCAAAAGGGTCAGCAGAGGTCCCGCGATGATTTCCCCGATTCCCATAATAATAAGTCCAATCACTCCCAGGGATATGAGGGCCGTGGAAACAGTTATCTTCATTTCAAGTATCTTACCTGCCCCGAAAAACTGGGAAATAACCACGGTACAGCCCATGGACAGCCCCGCCGCAATGGCAACGGACAAAAAGACCACGGGAAAGGATGAGCCAACGGCTGCCAGGGCATCCTCCCCCACAAAACGCCCCACCACCATGGAGTCCACCATGTTGTAGAGCTGCTGGAACAGATTACCCACGACCATGGGCATTGCAAAGAAAAACAGCAATTTAAGAGGTTTTCCCTCAGTCAGATTATTTACCATATGTACATTCTCCTACTCTGTGTTTATATTCAATTGCATTTTCAGCAATCCGCCGCAGATAATCCTGCTGCTGCCCGCGCTCTTCCTCTGTGAATCCCGAAAAACAAATCTCGTCCCATCTGCCGGATATGCGGTGTATCTCTTCCAGGACCTGATTTCCCCTGACAGTAAGACTTACAAACTTCTGCCTTTTATTCTTCTCGTTGATGAGACGCCGCACCAGTCCCTTTTCCTCCAGCTCAGACAGATTTCTGGCAATCCTGCCCTTGTCCAGGTCAAAATGGGCGCCGATGTCCTCCTGGGTACACTGGTTGTCCTGAAGAAACATAATGATTTTCCCCTCCAGAGGCTGCAGTCCAAACTGCTCTAACTCCCTCCGGATAAACCAAAGCTCACAACGCCGGTATATTCCCGTATACTGATTCATTCTGCTCTCCCTGTTATTTCTATTGTATAATGCAACTGTTGTATCAGTCAACCATTATACACAGCATCCGCCAATTTGTCAACCCGCGGTTCATCCCCCTGCAAAGTGAAACACATTTTTAATAAAAATAAAATATTTCTTCCCGCCTGATTATGGTATGATACATCATAACAGCAGCCCCATACCAGAAAGGAATGAAAATCATGATAAGACCTCTGAAAAAAAGCCCGCGCCAGATGGAATGGAAGGCGTTAGAAAAAAAGGAGGAGCGTTTTATAACCGCAGCCCGGCATCAAAAGGAGCCTCTGCTGAACCGGAAGCTGGAGCGTTTTGTCCCGGAAAAACTGGAGGATACCCTGAACCTGGCATTTTATAAGGCATTTGAGCTGATATTCAACCGAGGAACATCCATCATAGAAAAAACATACCGGAAGGAGGATATGGAAAATACCTATAAAATCAATGCTTACGCCGCAGGGCTGAAGGAAAGCAGAAAGACTATGAAGGCATTTTCCAGGGAAGCCGGTAAGAATAAGGTCAGGAACCTGGCCGCAGCCGGTGCCGGCGGAATCGGCCTGGGAGCTTTGGGCATCGGACTTCCCGACATACCGCTGTTTACCGGCATGGTCCTGAAAAGCATCTATGAAACAGCCATAAGCTACGGATTCTCTTACGATACGGCTGAGGAACAATGTTATATATTAAAGCTGATTTCCACTGCCCTGTCCAGAGGTGATGCGGCTGAATCCGGCAACCGGAGTCTGGACGCCATGGGACGCTTAATCCGCACCGGGACGCCTCTGTCTGAAACGGCCCTGTCTGGAACACCTCTGTCCGGAACGTTCTCCGGCCAGGACGGCCTTGCTGCTCTTCCCGGCGGACCTGAATCCCATGATACAGCCTCTCTTTGCACCAGCCTTATGCAGCAGGCATCCCATGCCCTTTCCTCAGAACTGCTGTACATGAAATTTTTGCAGGGAATCCCCATTGCGGGAATCATAGGTGGAATGTATGACGCTGTTTATCTCAAACGGATCGCTGATTATGCGGATATGAAATATAAGCGCAGATTTCTGGAAAAAAGCAATCCTGATATATAGGACCGCATATAGGGCAGATATAGGTCAATATAGGACAAACTATATGTTTAATTTGCAAATGTCGGACATTTATGGTAAAATATAGGTAAATTTCAGAAGAAAGCGGGGCTATCAATTATGGATAAGGAAGTATTAAGTTTCGTCGTCGAAAAAACTCACGAATTAATGAATGCAGCATCATGCAGCAAAGAGACAAAGGCATCCGCCCAGACCTGGCTGGATGCGGTTGGAACTGAGAATGAGGCCGCAGCAACAAAAACATACATTGCTGAGCTGGAAGCAGACATCATGCCGGTTGACGGCCTGATTGGCTTTGCAGAATCTGAGATGGGCGCCCAGGTCTTCGGGGCAGACAAGGCCAAGGAAGTGGCAGCCCATGCAAAGGAAATCAAGGCCGCAGGGGCAAAATACTGTGATTGTCCTGCCTGCGCAGCCGCAGAGGCCATTCTTGAAAAGAAGGATGACATTCTTAAATAAGAATAACAGTTCAGACATGCCGTATATCGGACATATCGTATATCCGATTCGCATAACATCAAAAGAGTATCCCCAGGAAATGGCGGATGCTCTTTTTTGCTTTGCAGCGATGCCGGAATTTAACCATTGACTTTCCGACACAAGTGTCGTATATTAAAAACAGACACGAGTGTCGGAAATGGGCAAAATGAAAGGCAGGTGACAAAAGCACGGGCAAAAAAGGAGACAAAACAAAGGCCGCCATACGGAAAGCGGCACTGGCTTTATTTGTTCAGAAGGGATTTAAGGATGTTACAATGAAAGATATCTGTGAGGCGGCAGGTCTTAGCCGCGGCGGATTATATACGCACTACGGGAGTACCGGCCAGGTATTTGCCGACATCATAGAGGAACTTATGTCAGGCCTTGAAAGCCAGGTTGCCGGGAAAATGGAACGGGGCCTGCCGGCGTCCCTCATATTGGACGAATTATTAGAGCGTTACCAGTCCGAGATGCTTGACCGGAGCGGTTCGTTAGGACTTGCTTTTTATGAGTATTACAGCGGCCTGCCGTTAACAGAGGACAATGCCATGCTGAAGCAATATTACAGTTCAAAGACAATGCTTTGCAGCCTGATTGAATACGGCATTGGCAAAGGCGAGTTCAGGCAGGCCCATGCAGACGCGGTTGCGGATTTGCTGCTGTTTTCTTATCAGGGCGTGCGGATGCTGAGCAGTATCATGCCACTGGACGATGATAATATACCAGAGGGCATGATCCGTGAAATCAGATCTATGTTGGTAAAGTAAAATTCATGCCAGGAGGTGAATACGGATGAAGCTTAAAATTGCAGGAAGCGGCGGTATGTTTCTGATTCCCAACCCTTTTTGTAAATGCCCGGTATGCCAGGAAGCAAGAACCAAACGGGGCCGGTACGAGCGCTTGGGGCCCAGTCTTTATATTGAGGACATCGGAATGCTCATTGACACGCCGGAGGACATTGCAGTCGCCTGTGACAGGCAGGGTATTTCCAGGATTGATTATCTTTCCATCTCCCACAAGGATCCTGACCATACGCGGGGCATGCGAATCGTGGAGCCGTTGGGTTATGACTGCATTACCGGCAAGGGAACCCCTATACAGTTCATAGCACTTCCAGAGGTTATAGACGATATCAATGCCTGGAACGGCGATGGCCTGTACTACTATCAGAATATTCTGAACTGCATTTCAATCAACAGGGCTAACTATGCTAAAATCGGTTCCATAGAATTACACCTGGTAAATAACAAAACCCATCGTGGCAATATGACATTTTATGTTATATCAGATGGCTCCAAAAAAGCTGTTTACGCCTGCTGCGATGTGAAGCCGTTTGTCCCCAATGAATTGTATTATGACGCGGATGTTTTAATCATTGGGCTGGTTTCCGACGACGGCATACTTAAAGACGGGTCCTCTCTTGATTCTGCACCGTTCAGAGACGATATGTTCACCTTGGACGAGATGCTGGAGCTGAAGCGCACATACAGGATAAAGCGCATTGTCATTACCCATATTGATGAGTACTGGGGTAAATCCTATGCTTACTACCGGGAATTTGAAAAAAAGCTGGACAATGTATCATTTGCCTATGACGGCATGGAGATTGTCCTATAGCCGCCGCAGGCCGGAACCCTTTATCTGCGTCATGGGTTCCCCCTGGACCACCTTTTTTTAATCTGGACAAAACCCCAGACCAGGAACAGAAAACCCATCAAAACAGACGCTATTATACCGGCGGGGCTCAGTGAAAACTCAGACCCGCTTTTTACAAACAGTGACTGCATCACAGAAAAAACATTGTTGGAGATATGTATCATCATTGTTATTCTTATGTCTCCTGTCAGGGTGAGGAGTGAGCCGAGAACCAGCCCCATACATATTGCACTGGCAAACTGCACAGGATTGCGGTGGAAAACAGCGAACAAGAGGGCCGTAATAAACACCGGATACCACCTTCCATATTTTCCGCTGCAGCAGTTAAACAGGATTCCGCGAAATACCAGCTCCTCCAGGACAGGCCCAATCAGGCCCACATACAGGAAATAGGCAGGAGTCCTGGCACTGTTTAAGATTCGGCTCTGTTCCTCAGCCGTCATTTGTCCCAATGTACTCTGTGCAATCTGGGGAAATAGGAAAAAAAGGACGCGGTGTGCCATACACAGGCCAATTCCTGTCATGGCTGAAAACAGGACCATCTGCAAGCCGTTCCTGAGCCCTGCCTCTTTTTTTCCTGCCGCATGGGGCAGGTGGGAACGGAAAATCCATATAAAAACCACGTGTGCCCCCGCCTGGGCCGCATACGTAATCCCGGCCAGGAATCCGTACCCTGCCGGAGCAAAGAAAGCCTGAACCAGGCTGATCATTACCTGCGACAAAATCAGCCATGCGGTAAACACCAGAAATACCATAGGAATCACCTCTGCCCTTCAGTCAAATACTCATTTCCCTACTCTTCAAATGTCCCCTTCATAATAACCTCTTTATCCCACACAGCCTTCCTGCCTCCGGCCATAACATGGAGGATATCCATGGAATCATCGTACACCACAAAATCCGCGTCTGCGCCTTCCGCCACAGTCCCCTTGACTCCCGTCAGTCCCAGCACCCTTGCTGGATTCTTAGTCAGGAGGTTCAGCACCTTCTCCAGGCTGGCTCCCCGCTCGCACACCAGCACCTTCAGCTGTTGGTGAAGGCTTTTGGGGGATGCATAGGTGAGGCCGATGCACTCCATCTTGTCATTGAACCTGGGCGCGCTTCCGTACGCATCGCTGGACATGGTCATGTTAAGCCCCTCCGGGTCCTGCTTAAGGTAGCTCAGAATCTGGTCCGCCGTCTCTTCTATTTCCTCCCTTGTAAGCCCTGCCGTCATATCAATGGTTCCGCCCCGCTTCACAAATTCCAGTCCCTGTTCAAACAGCTCCTGGGTGCGTCCCATATGGGTGGGAAGGAACTTCTGAACCGGCACATCGCTGTTGTCAATCGCATAAAACAGAGGATCCAGCCCGGCCTTTCCGCTTCCCATATGGATAGTGACATAGCCGCAGCACCCCGAGAGCATGCCCGCCCTTCGGGCCTGGGTTGCCAGGGAAATCAGCTGCTCTCCTGTCAGATTGGAGCTTCTGTGGTCGCTCATGGCGATTTTAACTCCCACCATCAGGTCAATTAGAGCTATATCCCGCTCCACGCTCCCTGTGATGGTGGGGGACGGGTATCCATATGCTCCTGTAAGGATACGGCAGGTGATTCCCTCTTCATTGAAAGCCCTTGCCTTTGCCAGAAGGTTCTCCAGGCTTCTGGTTATACCGTCTGTGCCCAAAAGTCCCACCACCGTGGTAATGCCGTTTTTCACCAGCACGCTGAGGCTCGCCTCCGGCACCCTGGTGGCGGGTCCGCTCTCGCCGCCCCCGCCTGTTATGTGGACATGGATATCCATGTATCCCGGCGTCAGGATGTGCCCGCCCAGGTCCACCTTCTCCACCTCCTCAATCTGGTCGTATTCATCTATATGGTCCGCTATCCTGGCTATGCGGCTTCCTTCTATCAGAATATCCTTCCTTCCCAGATGCTCCGGCGCATATATATCTCCCTGTTTCAATACTTTCATGGATTCATTTCCTCTCTTTCAGCAAAATCATTACAGCACGGCCGTAATATATATGTGCCTATTATATTATTAATATGGAAAAAAAGAAAGTGCCTGTTGACGGTTACAGGCACTTTCATAAAACGCAGGAAGATATCAGTCCAGATGCAGCAAAGCTTCTGCCAGAGCCAATATGGTCAGCGACTGCCCATAGGCCATGGGCGCAATCAATATATTTTTATAGTGGTCCGCATCATATCCCATGCCAGTGCCGCCCGACACATTGAGTACGGTGCCGTCCCTGTCAATGTTGTCCAGAATGGCTTCCACTGCCTTCCAGGCGCAGGCCAAATAGGAATCGTCCAGAATTCCGTAGCGGATTCCCTTAAGAATGCCCGCGGTGATGGCGGCGCTGCCCGACACCTCCTCATAGCTGCCCGCATCGGTCAGCACCGTGTGCCACAGGCCGCTTTTGCCCTGAAGTCCCTTAAGGGCCTCAGCCTGGGCTTTATATGTATCCACCACAAACTCCTTTACACCGGCATTCATGGTCCCCCTGAACATGTCGATATAATCCAGTATCCCTAAGGTAAACCAGCTGTTTCCCCTGCACCAGAAGATTCCGCCGAAATTATTCCTTTCATTGAAGGTCCAGCCATGGTAGAAAAGTCCGGTCTCCTTGTCGCACAGATATTTAATGTGCATCAGCACCTGGTGGACGGACTCGTCAATCCATGCCTGGTTCTGGTACTTCTGCCCCATCCGGTTGAGAAAGAGCACTGTCATGAAAATGGTGTCAATCCACATCTCATTTTCATTGAGCCGCACACCCTGTCGGTCTCCGTTGGCGCTGGTCACATGCTGGAACCCCCCTTCCCTGGTCCTGGGCAGGCAGTTCATGAGCCAGTCCGCCCATTTCAGGCACAGCGTTTCAAATTCCTGGTCGTGATAATACTCGTTAAGCTCTGCCAGGGTGAGAAGGGGCGTGGTGGTATTGATGTTTTTGGAGGGAAGCCCTTCCCTTATGTTATCCTTGAACCACTGGTACAGGAACTCCTTATAATCCTCGTTCTTCCGGGCCTGCATGATTCTTAACAGGCCGTACAGTCCCACGCCCTGGGGCCAGTCCCATTCCCGGATTCCAAAATCCCGTTTGAAAAAGCCAATGGCTTCACCGCCCTCAGCTAACTCCTCCCCGTTCTCCGGTCCGCCCAGATTCATGAGCTTTTCAATGACAAGGTCCAGCTTTTCCTGCACTTTCTTTTTATCTGACGTCCTAAGTTTTACACTTCTCATTCTGATTCCCTATCCTCCTACTTTAACAATCCCAGGACACCGGGCAGCCACATGCTGAATCCGGGCACAAAGGTTATGAACATCAATGCCGCCACAATCGCCAGAAAGAACGGAAGCAGCTTTTTCATCACGTCCTCCACCTGCAGTCTGGCAACGCTGCAGCCCACAAAGAGTACATTTCCCACCGGAGGTGTGATGGTACCGATGGACAGATTCATGACAATCATAACGCCGAACTGGATGGGGTCCATTCCCAGGCTCTTTACAATGGGAAGGAAAATAGGCGTGAAGATGAGCAGGGCCGGAGCCATGTCCATGAAGGTTCCCACAATCAGCAGTGTTATATTGATGATTAACAGTATGACAATCCGGTTATCGGAGATTCCTAAAAGCAGGCTGCTGATGGCCTGCGGCAGTCCTGTGAAGGACAGGACAAAGGACAGCACAGAGGACGCGCCGATAATCAGCATGACAATGGTGGTCATAACCGCTGTGTCCACCAGTATCTTGGGGATGTCCTTAATCTGAATGCTCTTATAAACAAATACCGACAAAAGGAAGGCGTACACCACTGCCACGCCTGAAGCCTCGGTGGGTGTGAAATAGCCGGAAAGGATGCCTCCAATGATGATGACAATGAGGAACAGGCTGGGAATAGCCTCCCATATGGTCTTTAAAATGATGGCCGCAGTCATCTTGTCCCGTTTCATCACATATCCGTGCTTTGCGCCGTAGACGCAGGCTACCACCATGCACAGGGCTGCCCACAAAAGTCCCGGCACCCAGCCCGCCATGAGAAGGGCCGCAACAGAGACGCCGCCGCTGGCAGCTGAATACACGATAAAGGAGGCCGTGGGGGGAATCAGCTGGCCCACAGGCGCGGTGGTTATGTTCACGGCTGCTGAAAAACCTTTGTCGTATCCCTGCTCCTCCTCCAGAGGAAGCATGACGCCTCCGATAGCTGTTGCCGCTGCAATGCCTGAACCGGATATGGAACCAAACATGGCATTGCCTGCTATGTTGGTCATGGCCAGGGAACCGGGAACCCTGCCCAGAAACAGCATGGCCAGGTTAATCAGCCGTTTGGCTATGCCGCCGCTGCTCATGAGCAGACCTGCCAGCACAAAGAAGGGCACGGCCAAAAGTGTAAAGCTGTCAATGCCGCTGACAATCTTCTGGGCAGAGACAAACATTCCAAATCCGGGTGTCAGGAACATAATGATGGTCAGCAGTGACGCTGAGATAATGCTGAATGATACCGGTACGCTCATGGCCAGCATGAGAAAGAATACCAGGACCAGAACAATGGCTGCCTGAATTTCCATACTATTTTTCCTCCTTTAATTCCTTTGCGAACGTGATGAGACGCTGCAGGCAGTATAACACCATCAGAACGCCGCTTATGGGTACGCAGATATAATATACCTGCATGGGCAGTTCCATGGCCGGTGATATCTGTCCGGCTGAGTTAAGGGTCACCATAACACCTCCTGCTATCATCACAAAGACGCTGATGAACAGGACCAGGAATTCGATTCCGATTTTTGTCCTGGTCAGGTTCTTTGGCTTAAATGTCCTGGTAATCAGGTTAATGGACAGGTGGCTCTCCTTGCCGTAGGCGTAGGGCACCCCCAGCATGGTAAGCCATATGAGCATGTACCTTAACAGTTCTTCCGTATATTTGCTGGGATTGTGCAGCAGAAAACGGGTGATTACCTGCCAGAAGCACCCCACTACCATAAGCGCCACCAGAATGGCCAGCACGGTTTCCAGAAACCGGTTCAATATTTTCATCATCTTGCTTTCCCCCTTCTTACTCTGCATACTTCTGGATATCGTCATACAGGGCCTTATAGCTCTCGCCCTTTGCACAGAATTTATTATGGATGGGCTGTACTGCCTGTATGAACGCAGTCTTGTCTATGTCTCTGTAAACGTGCACACCGTTGGATTCGGCCTCTTCCATGGCCTGGTCCATCATTCCGTTGTAAAGCTGCTTGAAGTTCTCGTTGGTCTTTTCAAAGCCCTTTACCAGGTAGTCCTGCTGTTCCCTGGTCATGCGGTTCCAGGTCTTGGTGCTGATAATGTAGATGTCCGGGGAGTACTGGTGCTCTGTATATGTATAGGACTTCACCAAATCCTGATGGCCGTCCACGGTAAGGGCCAGCTCCGTATTCTCCGCTCCGTCCACAATTCCCTGCTGCAGTGAAGCGTATGTCTCTCCTGCCGCCATGGGAACCGGGGTTCCTCCCATGGCCTCAATCATATCCATCATGGTAATTCCGCCTACTTCAGTGGACAGATCCCTGCCGCCGGTGCCGATGGCGTTTTTAACGCCCTCTCCCAGACGGTCTATGATGGTGGTCAGCTCCTGGATGCCGGTGCCTGACGCTCCGATGATGCCGATGGGTCCCGGAGCCACGTGATTGGTAAACGCAATGGGCACGCCCTGGATGATTCCGGTACCGCAGTCCGGCCCCATAACAGCCAGCCCCTTTTCATGGGCCTTTTTCTTTAACTTAATCTCATCCTCCAGCGTAACATTGTCGCTGAACATGAATACGTTCATGCCCTCATCCAATGCCCGGTCAGCCTCCAGCGCCGCATAAGCGCCCGGTATGGAAATCACCGCCAGATTGGCATCCGCCAGCTTTCCCAGTGCCTTATCCCAGGACCGGACCGCCTCCGCTCCCTTTTTATCCGACTCTGAAGTGGACTGTTTCTTAAAGAACGCCTCCACTTCCTCCATGATCACGTCAAGCAGCCCGTCGTCATCCACATCAGCCACTACCACCATATCATTGGCGGACGCCTCCTCCAGCTCGCTGGTACTGAGGCCGCTCTGCCTGTAAATGTCCTTGTTGGCAGGAGTTGCCATCATGATAGAAACCCTGTTTACCCCTTCCATTGCCGCGATCCGGTTGGTTAGCAGCATCAGGACCACCGAGTCCTGATAACTGCCCTTTTTTATCACTGACTTTATCATGTCTCTTCTCCCCTATTCCGCAAACTTGTTTTTGTGGTCATAATGGTTATAGTGAAGGTCATCGCTTGTAAGATAACGGTAAATATCGTCCACGATCTCTATTCCGCCGTCCTCCTCATATTTCTGCCTGCGCAGCATCCCCCGCTCTCCAGGATAATATACCTTAGCAAACCCGCTGGCTGGTTATATCAGTGCCAGTTCGTCCAGCACCTGGGACATGTCCTTTTTAAACTGTTCCACTGGTACAAACCTGGC
>OLVT01000669.1_pt1 | contig 35906 bp, 28 predicted proteins | sample 1673241 | NCBI WGS metagenome assembly OLVT01 (sample SAMEA3178936, study PRJEB25190) | human gut metagenome | biome: human gut; feature: human-associated habitat; material: faeces | place: Austria | collected 2013 | reverse complement strand
AGTTGTCCTCCACCATCTGCGTGATGGCTTCATCATCGGTCAGGTTGCGGACGATACAGGGCATGTCCGTGTAGCCTGCCAGTTCGCTGGCCTTCTGGCGGCGGTGGCCGGAAACAATCTCATAGCCGCCGCCCTCCAAAGGCCGGACGATAGCGGGCTGGGTCACGCCCTTGTCCTTGACGCTGGAAACCATGGCCCGCATTTCTTCATCGTCACGCACACCGAAGGGGTGGTTTTTGAAGGCGTGGAGCTCATTCAGCTTCAAATAGACAATCTGTTCCTCTCCCCGGCGGGGGGCCTCCTTTGGCGGTTCCGGGGGTGTAGGTGCTGATTGTGCCGGGGCACTGGCTCCGGGAGCCCCTTTGGAAACCGATACCGTACTTTTGGACTTTCCCGGTTTCGCTGTCTGTACGGGCTTTTCCTTTGTCTCTTTTTTCGGAGCGGCAGTCTTTTTTGTGGGCTCCGGTTTCTCAGTTTTCTTCTGCCCGGTCTTTGGCAAATCAGATATCTTTGTGATAGAAGCGGACTGTTTTTTGTCGGGAGCGGCAGGGCTGGCCTCGGTCTGTTTCTGCTGGGCTTCTTTGACTTGCTTTACAATATCGTCCAGCTTTTTAGAACCAGCGTTTTCTGTTTCCTTCACTTCAACCGATTTTGTATTAGCCGCCTTGTCCTTTTCCTCACTCGGTTGAAATACAGCCGGAGCCGTGTCTTTGACTTCCGGACTGACAGGCGGGCCGGTGGGAGAGGACTGTTCCTGTAAAGTTTTAGGCTTTTCATCAGCCATGTGTGCATTACCTCCTTTTCGTGGCATGAAAAAAGGCCCAACCATTATGGTCAGGCCCGGTTAAGGGGTTATTTCCTTGCGACAATTTTCGCCTCCTTCCTTTGGGGATAATAAAAAGGACAGGGCTGGCCTGTCCTCTTTAAGCAAACTCTATATATTCAATCAATGCTATGAAGCAGATATAATCTTTTCATCATACTTGAAAACCGCCAAATCTAAGGCTTTTCGGCTTGTCCATTCGTAAATCTCCCTGATGTTCTCAAATGTTACATCATGCTTAGGTCGGCCGCCTGCGCGTCCGCCAAGAACCTTCTTGCCTTTCAGGCTTTCCCACTTAAAATTGTCCTCAGGCTGGCGTCCCACCAGGAAGTTGCCTGCGCGCTGGGTAAGCTGGGCGAAGTTCACCGCATAGTCCTGTGAACCTTCCTGGTATACGTAGATGCTGGCTTCAGAGCCCATGAAGCCAATCTGGGCGTCACCGGATATCAGGGCAGTCATGACCTTGTCGGCTCCCGCGCCGTTGACTAGGGTCAGGTCGATGCCTTCGTCCTCAAAGTAGCCCAGTTCAATGGCTGCGTATTGGGGGGCGTAGAAGATGGAATGGGCTACCTCGTTGAGGACCAACGGGGTGTTGCCTGAGGATGAACTGCCGGATGATTTTGAACAGCCGGTTAGGGCAGCGGCGCCCATAGCTGCTGCCAGAAGAATGCTAATTGCTTTTTTCATCAATATGCTCCTTATATGATTTGGTATAGTATAGTCTATTAGGGCTGGAGGGAATCGGTGAATAAAACATTGGGAACTGAGAAATTAGTTTTAATTGCCTGTGATGTCAAAAAATGATATGATTGACAGTAGTCATGTAAATAGAGGACAGCGGCCGGATTATTTAGGAAAGGAAGCATTTGTATTCATGAATGATTCATTACAATATTACAACCAACATGCAAAAGAATTTTCTGACAGCACAAGGGATGTGGAGTTTAAGGAGATGCAGGAGCGTTTCCTGGCGTATCTGAAGCCGGGAGCCAGAATCCTGGATTTCGGGTGCGGCTCCGGCAGAGATACGAAGTATTTCCTGGACAGGGGATTTGAGACGGATGCCGCGGATGGTTCGGAAGAACTGGTCAGGATAGCTTCTGGATATACAGGAATTGAAGTGAGGCTGATGTATTTTCAGGATTTAGATGAAAAGGAAGCCTATGATGGAATCTGGGCATGTTCTTCCATCCTGCATCTGGCTTATGGAGAACTGGAGGATGTGTTTATCAAAATGGCCCGTGCGTTGACATCACATGGAATACTGTATACATCCTTCAAGTATGGTACAGCTGAGGGTGAGCGCAATGGCCGTTATTTTACGGATATGACGGAAGAAAAGATGGATAAGCTGTTAAAAGATGTAAATTCGTTTGACATATTGGAGATGTGGGTAACGAGTGATGTCCGTCCGGGGAGAGCAGAAGAAAAATGGCTGAACATGATATTGAGGAAAAAATAGAATCGCTGAGGCAGATTCAAATGGAAATCGGGCCCTGTGAGGTCATTACCGGGGGAAGGGATAAAAAAAGATTTCTGTTATACCAGCTGGAGCTCAGCATGCTAAAGGCTGAGCGGATTGATATGATTGTGTCGTTTCTCATGGAGTCCGGAGTGCGTATGATTCTGGATGATTTGGAGCAGGCGCTGAATCGCGGAGTAAAAATCAGAATCCTGACCGGAAATTATCTGGGAATTACACAGCCGGGGGCATTGTGTCTGATAAAGGAACGGTTGGGGGACCGGGTGGACCTCCGGTTTTACAACGAAAAGGGACGGTCGTTTCACCCTAAAGCCTACATATTCCGAAGAAAGGATTTTGGGGAAATATACATTGGTTCATCCAATATATCACGCAGCGCCCTTACATCCGGTATAGAATGGAACTATCATTTTGATGAAAGGCGGGACAGCCGGAATTTTCATCAGTTTTGCGGCACTTTTGAGGATCTGTTTTATAACCACTCCATCGTCATAAATGATGAGGTTCTGAAACAATATTCCAAAGAATGGAAAAGACCGGCGGTTATCCGGGATATGGAACGGTATGACAGCCTTGACGACGAGACGGACGGGGAAGTGGTATTTCAGCCAAGAGGAGCACAGATAGAAGCTCTGTACGCGCTGAAAAACAGCCGATTGGAAGGATCGGAGAAGGCATTGATTTGCGCCGCCACAGGTATTGGAAAAACATATCTGGCTGCGTTTGATTCTCAGCCTTATGAAAGAGTCCTGTTTGTGGCCCACCGGGAAGAAATACTGAAGCAGGCAGCAGAAAGCTTCAGGAATGTGAGACATTCCGATGATTATGGTTTTTTTGGGGGTAAAGAGAAAACAAGGGATAAATCCGTGATTTTCGCTTCTGTTTCCAGTTTGGGTAAAACAGATTATCTCAATGAATCATACTTTGCCAGGGATTATTTTGATTATATTGTTATTGACGAATTCCATCATGCTGTTACAGACCAGTATAAAAAAATCATGGAATATTTTAAGCCCCGGTTCCTGTTAGGGCTGACAGCCACACCGGAAAGAATGGATGGAAGAAATATATACGCGCTATGCGATTATAACGTACCTTATGAGATTGGCCTGAAAGATGCCATTAACAAAGGTATGCTGGTACCATTTCATTATTATGGAATTCTGGACGAGACAGTGGACTATTCCAAGATTCGCATTGTAAAAGGAAAATACGATGAGGAAGAACTGACAAAGGAATTCATAAAGGGCAGGCAGTACGAACTGATTTATAAATACTATATGAAATACCGCTCAAAAAGGGCGTTGGGATTTTGCTGTTCACGCACACATGCGGAGCAGATGGCAAAGGAATTCTGCCGTCGCAATATTCCGGCGGCAGCTGTATACAGCGATTCAGACGGCGAGTATGCTGTTGAGAGAAGTGAAGCGATAGAGAAGCTTAAGCGTGGTGAGTTAAAGGTTATTTTTTCTGTGGATATGTTCAATGAAGGGTTAGATATCAGCGAAATTGATATGGTTATGTTTTTGAGACCCACAGAATCTCCGGTGGTATTTCTCCAGCAGCTTGGGCGGGGGCTGCGTAAAAGCAGGGATAAGGAATACCTGAATGTACTGGATTTTATCGGTAATTATGAAAAAGCAGGCTCGGCACCGTTCTTTTTAAGCGGAAGAAGTTATTCAAGTGCGGAAGCCGGAAGAATGCAGCAACAGGATTTTGAGTATCCGGATGACTGTCTGGTTGATTTCGACCTGCGTCTGATTGATTTATTCCATGAGATGGCAAAGAAGAGGGCGAAAAAGGAAGAGCGGATCCGCAGTGAATACTTCCGTATTAAGGAGATGCTGGGCGGCAGAGTGCCGGCCCGTATGGATTTGTTTACCTATATGGAGGAAGAAATACTCCAGATATGTAATGGTTTGCAGAACAGTCCGTTTAAACATTATCTGAGGTATTTGGATAGCCTGGGTGAGCTGGGAGACAGAAACCGTGCCATATTTAATAGTATTGGCAATGATTTTCTGGAGATGCTGGAGACCACGCAAATGACCAAGTCCTATAAGATGCCGGTCCTTTTGGCATTTTATAACAATGGCAATGTCAAAACTCAGATTGATGAGGATGATATATACCGGGGCCATAAGGAGTTTTATTATACGGCAAATAACTGGAAGGATTTAGCGAAAGATAAGAGTACAAGTGACTTCCGTACATGGGATAAGAAACGCTGTACCAGAGAAGCCTTAAAAAACCCGGTCCGCTTTTTGCTGCAGTCCGGAAAAGGTTTTTTTGTGCGTAAAGAGGGCTATGTACTGGCTCTGAATCCGCAGTTATATGAGGCGGTGGAAATGGACGGGTTTTCTGAACAGATGAAGGATGTGATTGACTACCGGACCATGGATTATTACCGGAAGCGGTATGAAGGGAAAACAGAATAAGCATTAGACAGATGAATCGGTTGATGTAAAGCGCCGGTATTATTACTGCAATATTCCTTTGCGATAACAATACCGGCGCTTTTACACTGTTCCTTCCCGCCCGTGCAGATAGCTGCCCGCAGCCAACTCCCGCCCCGTCCTTTAAGATATTCTGCACTACCTATGCCAAATCCCATTCCATCATCCAAACAAATATTCAACAAAAACCCTTGACAATACCGATAAAATGTAGTAAATATAAATATAAGGACATGTTATGGACATGACCGAAACTAAAAAATCCAAAAGACTGCAGCTTTTGGAAAGGGGAATAACCAAGGAGGTCAGAATGAACGAAAGTGTTAATTATTTGGATTATGCCAACAGCCCTCTGATGTGGGCAGCAGCGGCTTTGGCAGTAGCGGTGGTAGTATTTCAGTCAATTCTGTTTATGAAAAGGTCTATAAAGGCAGCCAGCGAGTCGGCCCTTACCACGGACCAGGTACATAAGGCAATCAAGAGCAGTGTGATATCATCCATTGGCCCGTCCGTGGTAATCCTGGTCACCATGATATCCCTGCTGGTCACCATGGGTGCGCCGGTGGCATGGATGCGTCTGTCATTTATCGGTTCTGTCAACTATGAGGCCATGGCGGCCGGATTCGGCGCCCAGGCCATGGGAAAGACACTTCAGACCATGGATACCATGGCATTTGCCTGCGGCGTGTGGACCATGGTATGCGGCTCCCTGGGCTGGCTGATTTTTACCTTCCTGTTCTGCGATAAGATGGACAAGGTTAACCACTTAATGTCAAAGGGCAATGCCAAGATGGTTCCCATCATTTCCGCAGGCGCCATGCTGGGTGCGTTTGCCAACCTGGCTTCCGGCAACTTCTTTACGGCAGAGGGTTCCCTTACCTTTACCAACGCACCGGCAATCGCTACCATAGCTGGCTGTGTTATCATGATGGTACTGGTGAAGCTGTCAAGGGCCAGGGATATCGCTTGGCTCAGGGAGTGGGCATTTGCAATTGCCATGTTCAGCGGCATGTTTATCGGATATGCTGTTAGCGTAATCTAAGGAGGGTTAGAAGATGAAAAACGATTATTATTCTGGTACATATATCCCCGGAATCGTGAAATGGGGAAAGATTACACTGCTGCTGGGCATTTTCGCAGGATTCCTTCCTGCTCTTGTGATGGCCTTCCGGGGCTATATGCCTCCGGTGTCCGCCATTATCGCCGGCACCCTAATGCAGATCAGCGTAAGCGGAGCATTTTACATTGTTGAGCCCATTTCCTATTTCCCGATTCTGGGCATTCCGGGAACCTACCTTACCTTCCTATCAGGCAATACCTCCAACATGCGTGTGCCGTGTTCTTCCGTGGCTCAGGAGGCGGCCGGAGTGGAGATGGGGACGGAGGAAGGATCCATTATTTCCACCATCGGTATTGCAACGTCCATACTTGTCAATGTGGTGATTCTTACCGTGGGGGCTGTTGCGGGAAGCGTTATCCTGAACATTCTTCCTGCACCTGTGAAGGAGGCGCTTAATTTCCTGCTTCCCGCGCTTTTCGGCGCTGTATTTGGACAGTTTGCCGCAACACGTCCCAAACTGGGCGTGGTGGCTGCCATCATCGCCATCGGAATGAACTGGCTCATGAAGCTGGGCTTCTTAAGCTTCATACCGGGCAACCCATCCTATGTGGTTATTCTGGTAGCTGTATTTGGCTCCATCTACGCCGGCAAGCTTCTTTACAAGAAAGAGCTTCAGGTTGACTGATAAGCAGGGACTGACAGGCAGAAACTGACAGACAGAAACTGAAAGGCATAAACTGAAAGGCATAAACTGATAGACAGAGAATAATAGGCAGAGACAGATAAGAAAAAGGGATGGACAAGAAAAAGAGATAGACAAGAAAAAGGGATAGGATACTTTGCACAAGCGCCCGGGACATGGGCGCTAAGTGCATATGAAGGCTTATATAATGAGGAGGATAACTATGCTGTCACGCGAACGGATGCAGGAACGTTTTTTGGAATTGGTTCAGATTTACAGTCCTTCCGGTGGGGAGATGGAGCAGTGCCAATGGCTTATGGACTATTTTAAGGAGAGAGGAATCGAGGCCTCCATAGATGAAGCCGGGAAGGCATATGGAGGAAACGGCGGAAATATTATCGCCCATGTCAAGGGAGAGCCATGTAATCCTCCCTTCTGCTTTGTGGCCCATCTGGACCAGATTGAGCCGTGTAAGGATGTGAGGCCGGTGGTGGATGGCCATATCATCCGCACGGACGGCACCACCACCCTGGGAGGCGATGATAAGGGGGCTGTGGCCTCCATACTGGAAATCGTTGAGGATATTGTGGAGACCAACAGGCCACACAAGGAGTTTTATATCATGTTTACCGTTTCTGAGGAGACAAGCATGCAGGGGACCAAACACATGGACCCGTCCCGCCTGCCATGTAAGAACATGGTCATAGCAGACGCAACAGGCCCGGCAGGAATCATTGCCTATAAGGCCCCGGCTATGGAGGCCATAAGGTGCACGGTGAAAGGCCGTAAGGCCCATGCGGGTATTGAACCTGAGAAGGGAATCAATGCTGTCGTGGCAGCGTCCAGGGCAATCAGCCGGATGCATATTGGGCGGATTGACCAGGAGACCACATCCAATATCGGGCGGATCGAGGGAGGGGCAGCCACCAATATCGTGACCGATGAGGTGACATTTACCGCCGAGATACGTTCCCACAGCATGGATAAGCTGAGGGATGAAGTGGCTCACATGGAGGAATGCCTGAAGGCAGCCTGCCTGGAGATGGGAGCCGCCTATGAAATGGAACATGAACTGGCATATCCTTCCCTGGAGGTAAGTCTTGACAGTGATTTGTACCGCATGACAGCCCAGGCCATGGAGAAGGAGGGAATCGAACCCAGGCCCATGGTTATCGGCGGCGGCAGCGACGGCAATATATTGGCCGGATACGGCTGCAGCAGCCTTATATTAAGCGTTGGCATGATGGACGTACATACTGTGCAGGAAGCATTGGATATGGACGAATTGTGGAAGGCCACCAGGGTCATGAGCCGGATGACAGAACTGTAAGTATAGATGACAAGGAATGATGATATGGACAAAGAAGAACTGAAACAGAGATGCCTTAATGTGATTGAGGAACACCAGGACGAAATCATTGCCCTGGGAATGGAAGCTTATAAAACGCCGGAGCTGGGCTTTAAGGAGTTCAGGACGGGAAAACTTATGGAGGAAGCTTTTTGCAAGCTTGGGCTGGAGCCGGAGACAGGTGTATCCTATACAGGCTGCCGTGTATCCTCCGGTCCCAAGGGAAACGGGCCCAGGGTGGCGGTGATGGGAGAGCTGGACTGCATCATGTGCGACTCCCACCCGGATGCAGCTGAGGGCGGAATGGTTCATGCCTGCGGGCATAATGTGCAGCTGGCAAACATGTACGGGGCAGCCATAGGTATCCTTACGTCAGGCGTCATGGAGCACCTGGGGGGCGCCGCTGACTTTATAGCCATACCAGCAGAGGAATGTGTGGATTATGAGTACAGAAACCGCCTCATGAGTCAGGGAACCATCCACTATCTGGGAGGAAAGCAGGAGCTTATGTACCGCGGTGGCCTGGACGATACGGATATGGTTCTTCAGTGCCATATGATGGAGATGGAGCCGGGAAAATGCTGTATCCTGGACACCAAGGGCAATGGATTCATCAGTAAGACCGTGCATTTCCTGGGAAAGGCGGCTCACGCCGGTTTTGCCCCGGAACAGGGAATCAATGCCCTGAACATGGCGGAGCTGGCCATGAACAATATTCATGCACTGAGGGAAACCTTCAGAGACGAGGACAAGGTGCGGGTAAGCATTGTAATCAAGGAGGGCGGAGGCCTGGTAAATGTGGTGCCGGAGCGCGTTACCATGGAAATCATGGTCCGTGCCTTTACCATTGGCGCCATGGAGGATGCCTCCCATAAGGTGAACCGGAGCATGAAGGCAGCTGCCATGGCGTTGGGGGGCAAGGTGGAGATTCACGACTGTATCGGCTATCTGCCTCTGAACACGGACCGTCAGATTGCACGATTGTACCGTGACAACATGATGGCTTACGAACATGCCGGGGAAGATGCGTTTGTGGAGGACTGGGAGACAGCCGGCTCCACGGACCTGGGGGACATTTCCCAGATCATGCCCTGTATGCATATCTGGGCAGGCGGCATAAAGGGCGGTCTCCACACGGAGAATTACCGGATGGACGACCCGTACACCGCCTACATTGTGCCAGCCAAGATGATGGCCCTTACCATCATTGATCTGCTGTGGGATGAGGGCGCTAAAGGAAAGGAAATCATAAGGGATTTTCGGCCCGCACTGACAAAGGAAGATTATCTAAATCTCTTAAAAGACCATCAGGTGGTTGATTTATACGATGCTTCTGATTTATAATCGGTATAAGGCGCGCTGTGCGCAAAGAATCGGGAGGTTGACAGTATAAATGATAGTGGGAGTAGTGGGGCCAAGGGAATCCTGCGTAATCATCAGGAAAGCAATACAGCAGATTGACCAGAGTCATGAGGTGCGTTTATATACAAGAGAGCTGGTAAGGGAGGCCGTGGATGTCATTGACACCTGTGAGCAGGAGTGCGACGGCGTGATATTTACCGGAAGCGGTATCTGCGACTATGTGCTGGGGCATCACCAGATGCAGAAACCTTACACATACATCAGACGGTCCGCCAGCAGTATTGCGGAAGTATTTCTGAAAATGGTCAGGGAAGGGCGGGAAATCGACACCTTCAGTATTGACGTGGTGGAGAAGCAGATTATTGAGGATATCCTGGATGCCTTTCACATACAGCCCAGGAATATATATACCTGCCCGCTGCTTGCAGGCGTGGCGGAGGAAGAGTATGTTGCATGGCATATGGAGCTGCTGGAGAAGAAGATGACCGATGTGGCGGTCACTGCTTATGTGGCAGTCTATCATATGATAGAAGAAAAGGGCGGCAGGGTTTTTTACCTGGAGCCCAAACGCTCCCAGGTCAGGGATGCCCTGGCCGATCTGGAAAAGGGCTGGGCCCTGGCCCAGGCAGAGTATTCGCAGATTGCGGTGGAATTGATACAGATGTCCAACTTTCCGGAGAAGGAGGACCAGTATTACAGTGCCATGGCAAGCAAGGCTGAATTTGAAGTGGAACTGATACGCTACGTAAGGGGAATCCAGGGATCTGTATTCCCCTTTGGGCGTGATGAATACGTGATTTACGCCAACTCCGGGGTGGTGAAGGGAAAAAAGAACCACAAGGACCTGAGGATTCTTCAGAGGGAGGGAAAGAACCTGGGATTGGTGGTAAATGCAGGCCTGGGCATGGGCCTGACGGCTTACCAGGCAGAGATGCATGCCAGGAAAGCCCTGGAATATTCTCTTGGCAAGGGAGAGGGAGGGATCTTCCAGATTGATGAGGAGGAGAAGATCCAGGGCCCCCTGGGCCTGGAGCAGCAGCTTCAGTACAGCATGATATCCTTTGACCCCAAAATACAGACGATTTCCGAAAAGACCGGACTCAGTATGGAATCCATATTGAAAATTCAGGCTATTGCGGATGTGAGGAAGAGCTATGTGTTTGACGCTTCGGAACTGGCGGAATGTCTGGGCATCACGGTCAGGAGCGCCAGGCGTATTCTCAGTAAGATTCAGGCAGCCGGACTGGGGACGGTCTGTGCCAGGGAAAGCGCTGCCAAGGGCGGCCGCCCCAGGGCTTTGGTGGAGCTGAATTTCGGTCTCCGGGATAAGACTCATAAGGATTAGCTGATAAGGATGAATACCTGTTCCGGTTGTCACTGCGCTGTATTTCTGATAAAATGGTTCCATGGAAACGCATAAGCAGATAACCGGAAATAAAGAATCGGATACAGGAGAGAAAAGGCGATGGACTACAAGATTATCGTACTGGATTTGGACGGTACACTGACCAACCGTGACAAAATCATCACACCCAGGACAAAAGAGGCCCTGATGAATGCCCAGGAAGCGGGAAACGTGGTGGTGCTGGCATCCGGGCGGCCCACGGCCGGCGTGGAGCCGTTGGCAAGGGAGCTGGAGCTGTCACGTTTCGGCAGCTATATCCTGTCCTATAACGGCGGAATGATCACAAACTGCAAGACAGGTGAAACCGTGTTTTCTTCACTGCTGCCCAGGGAGTCCAATCAGAAGATTATCGGGCTGGCAGAGGAGCACAGGGTAGATATCCTTACTTATGAGGGTGAGGAAATTATTACTAACAATGTGGAATGCCCCTATGCCATTGCCGAGTCCAACATCAACCACCTGCCCCTGCGTCAGGTGGAAGACATGAAGTCCTATGTGGATTTTAAAGTACCCAAGTTCCTGATGCTGGATGACGGCGATTACCTGGTGACTGTGGAGCCTAAGGTAAAGGCTGCCATGGGCCGCGATTTCAGCGTGTACCGTTCCGAGCCGTATTTCCTGGAAATCATGCCAAAGGGAATTGATAAGGCCCGGTCGCTGGCCCGTCTGCTGGAAGTGCTGGGGCTTGACCGGGAGCAGATGATAGCCTGCGGCGACGGTTACAATGACCTGACTATGATTAAGTATGCCGGTCTGGGCGTGGCTATGGAAAATGCTGTTCTCCCGGTGAGGCAGGCCGCTGATTATATCACCGCATCCAATAATCACGACGGCGTGGGACTTGTGGTTGAGAAGTTCATGCTGTCCTGAAAGGGACAGGGAAAACAGCAGAAAACATACCTGGAAAAAGTGCGGAGAAAGCGCCGGAAAAAATGCCCTTATAAAATCTCCCGTCACGTATGGACTTTCAGACTTTAATATGCTAAAATGAACAAGTATGGGGCTTATATGACCTGTAATCATTTTACAATACACATGCGGAGGGGGAAGGCCGTATGAATTATAAGGAGAGATAACCAGGACATGAACAAGAAAATTAAAACAGAAGCAGTGGACCATCTATTTGATGCCATACTAACTTTAAAGACTCCGGATGAATGTTATAAGTTTTTCGAGGATGTGTGCACCATCAATGAACTGCTGTCCCTGTCCCAGCGCTATGAAGTGGCCAAGATGCTGCGGGAAGGCAAGACCTACCTGGAGATTGCGGAGAAAACAGGCGCATCCACCGCTACCATCAGCCGGGTAAACCGTTCGCTGAATTATGGAAGTGACGGATACGACATGGTGTTCGCCAGGCTCACAGGGGGAACGCAGGCAGACAAAGGGGATAATGAAAGCTGAGTATGATAAAGGGTGTATTAAAAAACGGATATTGCGGCAGGATTGCTGCGATATCCGTTTTGTTTTCTATAGGTATGCCGGCAGCCCCGGCAATCCATTTTTTGTCCGTCAAGGCGGGGCTGACAGGTTATGGAGCCTATTTCTTGCGGGGGGCAGGCGCATCCTCCCTGAGCTGATCCGCGATCATTTCAATCATCTGTGTCTTCAGATACACGTCAAAGGACAGCTCGCAGATAAAAGCAAACAGCTTCAGATATTCCCTGTCCTTGTCATCCACAGGAGCATCTGAAAATGTATCCTGGGCACGGGCAAACTTAGCCGCCACATCAGACTTCAGATTATTCATCTCGCCCTTTTCCAAAGTAAATACTTCGTTGTAGATATCTTCCAGGGACAGTTGGGATGTCTGACCTGAGAAATGCTTTGATGTAATAGGACGGAAAAGCTCTTCAATATCACTAAAGGACAGAAGGTTTTTAAAATAATATATGAACACAAGCATCAGCATGTGGTCCTTGGAATACTTCTTCTTCACCGGGGGAGGCAGAAGATTATTCTTGGCATAATTGTTAATCATGGTCTTGGTCAGGACTTTATCACCCGGATGGCGTCTCATATCTTTTAAATGGCTGTCCATGAAGGTGGTAACCTGGTCCATGTACAAATCAATATCAGGAATCTCGTCCGCCTTGACATGGGACAGGTTCCCCAGATAGGAAAACAGGTCCTGCAGACGTTCTTCATTTGTCTTCATCTATGTGTCACCTCTGTCATTCTTATCACATTGCTATATCTATTATATAGTATTGAATACTAGATGACAAGGGGGAAATGAAAATCTATGCGGGTTTATGGGGGAATGCCTGTAAGACAGGAAACAGGAGATATGGCAATGGAGAGACAGCTGCCTGTAATGCGGCTGCAATCGTCCGAAAGGCAGGTCTTGCAGGATGGGGTTCAGAATGGTATACTTAATAAACATAATTGCAGTTAAAAAGGCGGTACATAATTTATGAGTATTTACAATACATTGAATCCCATGCAGAAGGAGGCTGTCCTTCAAACGGAAGGGCCTCTCCTTATTTTAGCTGGGGCCGGTTCCGGAAAGACCAGGGTGCTGACCCACAGGGTGGCATACCTGATTGAGGAGAAGCAGGTGAACCCGTGGAATATACTGGCCATCACATTTACCAACAAGGCGGCCGGGGAGATGAGGGAAAGGGTGGACCAGCTGGTAGGCTTTGGGGCTGAGAGCATCTGGGTCAGCACCTTCCACTCCACCTGTGTGCGCATCCTGCGCAGGCATATAGAGTATCTGGGTTATACCACGAATTTTTCCATCTATGACAGCGATGATCAGAAAACCCTGATGAAACAGGTGTTCAAGGCCATGGATGTGGATACCAAGCAGTTCAAGGAGCGTTCCGTGTTAGGCACCATATCCTCTGCGAAGGACAAGCTCATCGGTCCTGAGGAATTCCTGTTAAATGCAGGGCAGGACTTCAGACAGCGCAGGATTGGAGAGATATATAAGGAGTATCAGAAACGTCTTAAGAAGAACAATGCACTGGATTTTGACGATCTCATTGTAAAGACAGTGGAATTATTCCAGAATAACAGCGAGGTCCTGAATTATTATCAGGAGCGGTTTAAGTATATCATGGTGGATGAGTACCAGGATACCAACCTGGCTCAGTTCAAGCTGGTCAGCCTGCTGGCTTCCAAGTACAGGAACCTGTGTGTGGTGGGGGATGACGACCAGTCCATTTACCGGTTCAGGGGGGCGGATATAGGGAATATTCTGAGCTTTGAGGAGATGTTTCCCGGGGCAAAGGTCATTAAACTGGAGCAGAATTACCGGTCCACCCAGAACATACTGAATGCGGCCAACGGCGTTATACGCCACAACCGCGGGCGTAAGGATAAGACCCTGTGGACTGCCAATGGCGAAGGGGATTTGATTCGTTTTAAACAGTTTGACACAGCCAGAGAGGAAGCGGACTTTGTGGCCAGGGAGATAAGGGACAGCGGCTATGCCTATCAGGAGCAGGCTGTGCTCTACCGCACCAATGCCCAGTCCCGTCTTCTGGAAGAGCGGTGTATCTTTTACAACGTACCCTACCGTCTGGTGGGAGGCGTGAATTTCTATCAGAGAAAGGAAATCAAGGATATTCTGGCCTACTTAAAGACCATAGCCAATGGAGTGGATGATTTGTCGGTGCTGCGCATCATCAATGTGCCCAAGCGGGGAATCGGCGCCACCACCATGGGGAAGGTTACCATCTTTGCCTCTGAACATGGCATGAGCCTGTACGATGCTCTCAGGGAGGCCAGGCAGATTCCGGGCTTGGGTAAGGCTGCTGAAAAAATCGGAGCCTTTATAGGACAGATGGAAAGCTTCCGGGCCAGGGCACAGTCAGATGATTACACCATCCAGGACTTGATAGAGGGCATCATGGACGAGACCGGCTACCAGCAGGAGCTGGAGGCAGAGGGAGAGGTGGAGTCCCAGACCAGGCTGGAGAACATAGAGGAGCTGGTCAACAAGGCCGTGAGCTACGAGGAGGACAGCGAGCATCCTTCTCTGGATGAATTCCTGGAGCAGGTGGCCCTGGTGGCTGATATAGATAATATGGATGAATCCGAGAACCGGGTCACCCTCATGACCCTGCACAGCGCCAAGGGACTGGAGTTCCCAAAGGTGTATCTGGTAGGTCTGGAGGACGGACTGTTCCCCAGCATGATGTCCATAAATTCCGATGACAAGACGGACATGGAGGAGGAGCGCCGTCTCTGCTATGTGGGTATCACAAGGGCCAAAAATGAGCTGGTGATTACCAGCGCCAGACAGCGGATGGTCAACGGCGAAACCAGATACTGCAAGCCCAGCCGTTTTATGGAGGAGGTGCCGGGGGAGTTGCTGGAAGAGGAGCGTCTGGAACCAGTGCTGGGAAGCTATGGCAGCCGGAACAATGGTGCCGGTGCAGGCGGATTTGGCAAGACCGGTATTTCCGGCGAGGCAGGCCTGCCGTGGAACCAGCCGGCAGCGGGGAATACGCGTACAAGCACCTTTGGAAAGGGATATAACGCATATGCATCCGGCTCATCCCAGCCCTTGTCAGGTCTGGGCACCGGCAGCACAGCGGGAAATCCGGGATTTGGCAAGGCATTTACAGTGCAGAAGGCAGCATCCCTGGATTACAGCGAGGGAGACAGGGTCAGGCACATCAAATTCGGAGAGGGAACGGTGAAGTCCATCAGGGACGGAGGTAAGGATTACGAAGTCACGGTGGTATTTGACGGTGCGGGCCAGAAGAAAATGTTTGCATCCTTTGCCAAGCTAAAAAAGGTCTGATGGGTGTGCTGGCATCTGGAATGCCTGGCGGTAAGCGGCATTTGCTCAGCGGAATCGGGCGCCTGCCTGGCTGAAACAGGTATCTGTCTGGCCGAAACAGGCATCTTCCCAGCAGATTTCTGCCAGGACTGGGGTTTAATTAAAATTGGATTGAAACAATTGGATAAAATTTGAATAAATTGGGATAGTAAATCAAGAGCTTCCATGATATAATAATTAAAAACAAGCAAGAGGGCAGCAGTGCTTATATATAAGAAAGGACGTGGGTAGAATGAACAGATTTGACAGAGACAGGTTTGATCAGATGGGCAAAGAGGCATTAAGCCGTGTAGAAGAACTGATGAATTCCAGCAGGATCAATGAACTGCTTCACAAGAGAGAAGAGGACGAGAAGAAAAAGAACTGTATTCTCTGGGTACTGGCCATCATTGGAGCAGTTGCAGCAGTTGCAGGAATTGCATACGCTGTATACCGTTTCTTTACTCCGGATTATCTGGAAGATTTTGAAGATGATTTCGACGATGATTTTGACGATGACTTCTTTGAGGATGAGGAGCCTGAGGAAAAGAAGACAGAAAAAGCTGAATAGCAGAGGCTGCCTTAAGACCATCATAAGATACACAGTAAGATATACAGTAGGATGATAGAACAGGATAGTTGTTGGGACCGCCGCGGAAGTGGCGGTCCTTTTTGGGTCTGGCTTGATGCGGACCCTATTGCATGATATAATGATACGGCAAAAGAGGACCATAAAAAAATGCCTAAGCAGCGGGCAGAACGGAGATATTTTATGAAAAAAGGCGATATTTACGAAGGAACAGTAGAAAAAATCGAATTCCCCAATAAGGGGATCCTTCATATAGATGGCGAGAGAGTAGTGGTAAAGAATGCCATACCAGGCCAGAAAATCCAGTGTGTGATTACCAAGCGGAGAAAAGGGAAGTCGGAAGCCAGAACCCTGGAGATACTGGCGCATTCCCCGGCAGAAAAGCCAGAGGAGGCATGTCCCCATTTTGGGATATGCGGCGGCTGTATTTACCAGAGCCTGCCCTATGAAGAACAGTTAAACATTAAAAAGGAGCAGGTAAAATCCCTGCTGGACACCGTGGTAGAGGACGGTACCTATGAGTTCCAGGGAATCAAGGCCAGTCCCATCTCATCAGGATACCGCAACAAAATGGAGTTCTCCTTTGGGGATGAGGTAAAGGATGGTCCGCTGGCATTGGGAATGCACAAGAGGGGAAGCTTTTACGATATCGTAACCACTCCGGAGTGCCGGATTGTACATCCGGATTTTTGCAGAATACTGGTAGCCACAAAAGAATATTTTGAGGAGCTGGGGGTTGCATTCTATAAAAAATTACAGCATCAGGGGTATCTTCGCCATCTGCTGGTCCGGAGAGCGGTAAAGACAGGGGAAATTCTGGTAGACCTGGTGACCAGCACACAGAGGGATTATCTGGGTGAAAGGACGGAGGAAGAGGTACTGGCAGAGTGGACGAAAAAGCTGGTGAGCCTTCCATTGGACGGCAGGCTGGCGGGCATCCTCCACACAGAAAATGACTCCCTGGCAGATGTGGTTCAGAGCGATGCCACCCACATCCTTTATGGACAGGATTACTTTTACGAAGAACTGCTGGGGCTGCGTTTTCGCATCTCGCCCTTTTCCTTCTTTCAGACCAATTCCCTTGGTGCGGAGGTGTTGTACGATACGGCACGGGGATTCGTAGGCGATACAAAAGACAGGGTGGTATTCGACCTATACAGCGGTACCGGGACCATTGCACAGATACTGGCGCCTGTGGCTAAAAAGGTGGTAGGCGTTGAGATTGTAGAGGAAGCAGTCAGGTCAGCCCAGGTAAACGCCAGGCTCAACGGACTGGAGAACTGCGAGTTCCTGGCCGGCGATGTGCTCAAAGTGATTGATGAGCTTCAGGATAAGCCGGATTTGATTGTAGTGGATCCGCCCAGAGATGGGATACATTCAAAGGCATTGGGAAAAATCATTGATTTCGGAGTGGACCGGATTGTATATATATCCTGTAAACCAACCAGTTTGGTCAGGGATTTGGTGGTGCTGCAGGATAGAGGGTATAGGGTGGAGAAAGTTTGTGGGGTGGATATGTTTCCGGGGACAGGGAATGTCGAGGTGGTAATAATGATGCGGAATTGTGGTTTAGAAGGAAAACTCAGGGGTTAAACCACAAGATATAGTGGTTTTTGGCGAAAAATCGAGGGAAAAATCGGGCAAAAAATGGCCGTTTTTGACCTCGATTTTTTGGCCTTTTCATAGATGTGAGACGGGTAAAAGAGGATATGGGGTAAAATTTCAGGTCAGCCAGATCAAAAATGGCTGGCCTTTTTTAATAGAGAGTATCAAAAATAGAAACGGCTATATGTGAAGAGACAGAGAGGGGAATTTAGATGTTTAAGATTTATTTGAGCCGGACAGTAAGCCCTGGTGTAGGTATCAGTCTGCCGGCTACGATCGAAGAAATGAGAGAAGCCTATTCTCTTCTGAATGGAACGGATACAGTTCCATTGGAAACAGCTACCGCCTATGTGGAATCGTCCATTCCAAATCTGCGCCAGTACCTGTATGAGGTCCCTGTGTCAGAAAAAAGATTGGAGGAACTGAACTATCTGGCCTATCGTGTGAAATGGATGGACAGCCAGGATGAGGCGGTATTCGGAACCGTGATTGAGATGATGAAACCGGAGACACTCCAAGATATAATCAATCTTTCCTGCAACATGGATAAATTCAGATATCTGCCGGAGGTGACAACAGAAGCAAAATTAGGGGAACATCTGCTGAAGGGAAATGCTGATATGGCTATGGAGGAGCAGCCAGCCAGATCTAATTATGAAGGGATTGGAAAAGATTATATAAAAAAACACGGTGGTATGTTTCATGCAGTTGGCTATACCAGTGGGAGTCAGGAAGAACTGGAGCCTATCTATAGAGGGAATGAGTTACCAGATCCGGATTTCAAACAGACTTGTAGTTTTAAAGTATGGATCTATAAAGGGAATCCCTATGATAACTATACATTGACCCTTCCGGCAACCGAAAGCAAAATGGATGCGCTTAAGAGCGCTATGGGAATTTCGAACTGGAGCGAATGTAAACAGTTAGCCATCCAGTGCAGAGTGCCAACGCTGTGGGATTGGCTGCCGGAGTATGGTTCCATAGAGGAGTTGAATGATTTGGTGACTGAGTATTGTCAGAGCATGGAGAATCAGCAGGCGCCAGTATTGGAGATGTAAATGAAAAGGTCATCGAATAAAAAATCCAGGTCAGCCAGATTAGAAAATGGCTGGCCTTTTTAAATAGATTATAAAAAATAAAGGAGGAGTTTCATGTAGATCACAACCGATGAGTTACGCAGAATGACAAATCAGGAAGGACTGATCCTCCAGGGCTGTGGAGGGGATGCGCAGGAGTGGGTAGACGGAATCAATGAACTGTTAACACAGGAAGGCATTTTATTGGAGGGGACAAAGTTTAAAAATGTGAAGTCATTTCGAAATGAGGGATTGACCAACCTTCTGTTTCCGTTTGAGGACGTGAAACTCGATCTTGGAAAGCTGGCAATATGGAGAATACAGAGCCATGAGACATTTGGGGGTACTTGGCTGTCTGATTATGTTCCGAATCAGCTGGGAGGTTTTCTGGAAGAAGCGCCTGCACAAAAGACAGGGGAGATTCAGCAGCCGGGAGAGCATCCGTCTCACCCTGCCTGGGAAGGCGAGGAAGCAGGTCTGGGTGGGATGTCAATGAAGCAGTAAATTTGCGGAACACAAATGGATTAAAATCTTCTAAGTTAATATACCAAAGAAGGATGGTGAGTCATGAATTGAAAGATTATACAGTGAACACAGCCATAACTTTTCATACCGGATTTGATGACAGGGAGTGTAACCGCCTGATGTATGAAGGGATGAAGGAAAAGATTAAAAATGACATCCAGACCGCATTCTTAAATGAGGAAAGCCTTAATGGGTATATCACCAGCGATCTGACGCTGCGGTTTCTGGACGGCTACAAGGTAAGGGTGGAGTATGAGTTTTCTTGTTACGATGAAAATGAACAGGAGGCGGAAGGATTTTCCAACTACTGTGTAAAAGGAGTCCAGAGCAGACTGGAAGAACTAGGGTTCCGTATGGAGAGTATCAGTTCAAAAGCAGAAGAGATGGATATGGGGTGGCTGAATGAATTGGAATCCATGGTATTCCATTAGAGAGAGGAACTGAAAAAATAATCAGCCGGACTTTGATAGGAAAGTGCTGGTGTCCAGTGATACCGTGGAACCGCAGTTATGTCTTTTAAAATAAGGGCATAGCTGCTTTTTTTATGTCAAAAACCCAACGATTTGAAAGAAAGGACGGAGAACCATGACTGTAAGATTTATGAAAGGGACTTCAATCGCAGAGCTGGAGCGGGAAATGCAGCAGGTGCCAGGGTTTGGGCCGCGTAGAAGCGGAGTCATCCGGAGCCGGCAGGCTGGGGAGACAGCGGGAGTTGGAAGCTGCCGGTATGTCAATGTGTGGAGAGCAGAAAAAGAACAGGGTATGGACGGCCGTCTGTATACCGCAGTGGATGAGGAAATGCCTCCTGCATTCTATCAGATTTTACTCAGATTGTTGGCAGAGGAGCTGCCGGGATCGGCCCTGACGGTCCGGGTAGGGAAGCTCCAGGAGGAAGGGGAGAAAGGAATTATGTTTTTTAAAAGTGTGGAACACAGGCGGCGGTTTCGGGCGCTCATGCGCTGCGGTTTATATCCGGGGCTTGTGACGGAACCGGGATTTGCAGCGGCCGTGTTTCTATTGAGCAGTGAGGAGAAGCTGTGGGAAAAGGCCGGGCCATTTGTGCAGGAGCACACGATTGACTACAGCCGATTCCGCCTTCGCGGGGCAGATTTAGACAGCTACGCAACGTTCTGTGTGGCGAAGGAATTATGTACCGGAAAACCTTATGTGTCTTTATCGGAATTGGGAGATCCGGAACTGTTCCATGACGGGCTGCTGCGTCTGATTATCCATGCGGTCTTAATCAGCCGGCATGGGGTAGGGACTGTCTTAAATGAGGAGGAAGTAGAATGTTAGAAATCCGGATTGGTTATGGGGATGTAGTTTCCGGGCAAATGGGGATTCCAATGTCGGCTTCAGACTTTGAGGCTGCCAAAAAGATACTGGACGAGGGGAAAAACGGGAATCAGCCAGTGACGGTCCGTTCTCTGGTTTCCCCGGTTCAGCCGCTGTCAGAGATGATTACAGGGATGGATTACGGAGATGAGACGATGCGGAAGGAACTGGACTTCCTGGGTTCGCGGCTGCGGCATATGACAAGGAAAGGGCAGGATATTTTTTCCGTGGCGCTTAAATTGGAAACGCCTGGAACGCTGAAGGAGATCATCAATCTTTCCTATAACCTGGATTCCTATGATCTGTTGGAGGATATCAGTGATCCGGGGCGAATTGCAGCAGAGCTGTTACGCAGGGGAAAACAGATTGAGATACCAGAGGTACTGTACCCTATGCTGGATTTTGAACGCATCCGGGATTCCTATTTTGCAGACCACAAAGGTGATTACTGTGCAAGTGGCCTTGTTTTAAAGCGTGAGGATACTGTTTATACAGAAGTATATCAGAACCGGTATGCATTCAGCAGTCGGATTCTCTGTGGGGAGTGTGGAACAAAATTTCGCAGGCAGAAAATCTACATCGGAAAACCATATGAAAAAATCCAGTGGTGTTGCTACCAGCATATTAAAGACAGTAAGAAATGCAGCCAGAAGGCAGTCCGTGAGGACGTCATCCAGGCTGCATTTCTTACGCTCTGGAACCGGCTTGCCAGCAACTATGAGGAAATCCTGATCCCCATGCTTGCGGCGCTGAAGGCAATCCAAGGTAACCCAGAGCAGGACCGGGAGATGCAGGAGATAGAACAGAATATCCAGGAACTAAAGCGGCAGGGCTACAGGCTGGGCAGGGTATTAACCGAAGGCAGCATAAGCTCTGCCATTTTTATCGAGAGACAAAACCAGATTGAGGCACAGCTGGAAGCGCACCGGAGGCGGCTGCGGCAGCTGCAGGGGCAGAAAGCCTTTGAATGGGAGATATCCCAGACCGAATATCTGATAAGCGTCTTCCGCAATCGTCCTGCCATTCTGGAGGCATATGACGAGGAGTTGTTCCTGCTGTTGGTAGACCATATCACGGTGCTGCCCGGACGCCGGCTGGTATTCTGGCTGAAGAACGGTCTGGAACTGGAAGAAAATGGACAGGAGGTGAGCGGAGTATGAGACAGCGCCATATGCCGCTGGGGTACCGGATGGCGGGAGGAAAAATAGTAATTGCTCCAGAACAGGCAGAGATTATAAAAGAAATCTTCCAGGAGTATTCAGAAGGAGCTTCCCTGTACCAACTTGCAAGGAAACTCACTGATCTGGGAGCGCTCAATGCAAACCATAAGCCGGTCTGGAACCATGGGACAGTTGGAAAAATCCTGGAGAACCGAAAGTATCTGGGAGACGAATTCTATCCCAAAATAATAGAATCGGAACTGTTCACCCAGGTACAGGAGCGCAGGAAAGAAAAGAGCAGAGAGTTGGGACGCGTCATGCAGCCTAACAGCTTCGGGAATCGCTCTATGTTCGCAGACAGTCTGGTCTGTGGAGTCTGCGGGCAGCCTTACCGCCGATACGTGGAGCACTGCGGACAGCCGGGAGAAAAAATCGTCTGGAAATGTAAGCACTACATAAATGAAAACAAGGTGTGTTGCCGGAATATATTCCTGGTAAACAGCCAGATCATCCAAGCATTTATGGATTTGATGAGAGGGGTGAAGGATGGGAGCTTTCAAACAGAGCCGGAAACCATCGTGCAAGGCCTGCCCTATAGCCGTGAGGCTGCAGAACTGACCAGAAAGCTGCAGGAATTGGAGGAAAAGCCGGAGTATCCATCCGAGGAGATGGTACGGCTGATTTATGAGCGGGCCAGATTACAATACCGAGTGTCCAGAATCCAGGACCAGAATTACCAGACTGAAAAACTGAAAATAGCCCTGGAAGAAAACCCACTCCAAAAAGAATTTAATAGTGAACTTTTTAAGGCAACGATACATCGGATTACGGTTCACAAGGACGGTCGGTTCGAATTTGAATTAATGAATGGTGTAAAAATCGAGCTTCCTATCAGGGAAGCAGCAGAAGGGAGGAAACCGGATGAGACGGACCAGAACAGCAACCGTTGTAAAGAAAAACATCTCTGTAATTCCAGCAAATCCGGAATACAGCCGGGATACAAGGGCCCAATATAAGCGGCTGCGGGTAGCCGCCTACTGCCGGGTCAGTACCTTGCAGGAACAGCAGGAGACCAGCTATGAGGCACAGGTGAATTATTATACAGAAAAAATCAACAACAACCCGGAATGGGTGTTTGCAGGAATCTATGCAGATGACGGGAAGAGCGCCACCATGACCCGTAAGCGGAATGACTTTCAAGCAATGATTGATAACTGCATGGCGGGGAAAATTGATATGGTCATCACAAAATCCATCAGCCGATTTGCCAGGAACACAGTAGACTCCCTTACCCATATCCGAAAATTAAAAGCAAAGAATATTGCCGTGTATTTCGAGAAGGAGAATATCAATACCCTGGGGGATGGCGGGGAAATGCTGATCACCATCCTTAGCAGCCAGGCTCAGGAGGAAAGCCGGAACTTGAGCGAAAATGTCCACTGGGGGTATGTGCGGCAGTTTGAAAACGGAGTGGTGTATGTAAATCACAATAAATTTCTGGGGTACACCAAGGATGAAGAAGGAAACCTGGTCATTGTGCCAGATGAGGCAAAGCTGGTCCGCAGGATATTCCGATTATACCTGGAAGGAAACAGCATTAACAAAATTGCAGAAACATTTACAAAAGAAGGAATTCGGACTGTGACAGGAAACACCGTATGGCATGCCACGGTGATTTCCAAGATGCTAATGAATGAAAAATATATGGGAGATGCGCTGCTGCAAAAAACCTATACCGTGGATTTCCTGGAAAAGAAGAGGGCGGTCAATAAAGGAATCGTACCGCAGTTTTACATCGAAGGCAACCATGAAGCGATTATCCCTCGGGAACTGTTTTACCAGGTACAGGAGGAACGGGCCCGCCGGGCGAATGTTTACCGTCCGGCAAACAAGAAGGGAACCACCATCCGGGGAAAATACAGTTCTAAGTATGTACTGGCCGACATCATGTACTGCAAGGAGTGCGGACAGCCTTACCGCAGACAGGTATGGGTGAACGGCGAGACAAAGAAGCCGGTGTGGCGCTGCTACAGCCGCTTGAAGAGCGGAACCAAGAAGTGCAAACATTCCCCCAGCCTGGAGGAAAAAGCGCTCCATGAAGCGATTATGGAGGCCGTCAACTCCGTGGTAAAGGATGAAGGGGAGTTCATCGATGCCTTCCGGGATAATGTCATCCGGATCCTAGGCAGCTACTCGGACAACGTGGAACCAACCGAATATGACGAGAAGATCGATGCGCTGCAGAAACAGATGCTGGCCCTAATCGAGGACAGCGCCAAAACAGAGAGCGCCGATGAGGAATTCGACCGGGCGTACCGGGAGATTGCGGACCAGATCCGGGCCTTTAAGAAAAAGAGGACAGAGCTGATCCGGGAAAAGCAACTGGCCGAAGCCTACGACCAGAGAGTGGAAGGCATGGGTCAGTACATCCAAAAGACCAACTACCTAAAACGCCAGTTTGATGACGAACTGGTCAGGCGGCTGATTAAGGCCATCAAGGTAATCAGCGAAGATAAGATTGAAATCCAGTTCCACTCAGGGATTGTGATGACACAGAGAATTGACGACTATGACTAAGACCGGCGGCAGAATCAACGGATTCCTGCCTGCCGGGATCCTGACAGTGGTAAGAATAAAGTCCCCAGACACCGCGTGATATCCCTATCGCAGCTGGGGGTTTTATTGTTGGTATTATAGGGAGGAGTAAGAACGATATACAGGGAGGAACAGCGAAATGATATCGGAAGAACTGAAAAAGATGTTTGAAGGGCGGATTGAAATGCAGGATATTCATTATGTGGGGAAAGCCTGCTATGGGAGACTGGAGGAAAATCTCAGAGGGAAGATTGAGCTGGGCCAGGGCTTTATGGACAGTGGGTATACCAGGCTTACCGTCTCGGTGCTGGAGCGGACCAATGGGTTGGTGGATCAGATGAAGTTTTTGATCAGTGATGTGACCGGTCTGAAACAAGAAACGGAAGGGGACGGATAGCAGGGCCGGAACTGAGATCGTATAAGGATTCTGTCTGGTGGAATTGTGAGATGGAAGAGGCGGATTACCAGAAGATAGCGGAGGCAGTCAATGGATATCTGTCCCTGTTTCAGTTGGAAGAACTGGTTCATGAACAGCAGAAAGGAGAAGTCCAGGTGCAGGAAGTACAGGAGGGAGCGCTGCCGAGTAATATTCTTACTTAAATCATCGGAACCATATTAAATTATAGAAGGAATGAGGAAGGGAGCAGGGCTTAAATGGAAGTGTTTGTGAAGCGTGAAAACTGGGATGGCGGAATCTGGATGAAGCTGCCGGCCTCGGAGGAACAGGCAGAGCAGGTCCTGGAGGAACTGGCCGGGTACCATCCTTCCAGGATGATTCCATTCATAGGGGATGTGAAAGCGCCGGTGGCCGGTCTGGCTCATCTGTTAATTGGAGAATTTGTGTTTCAGGAGTCAAACCTGGGGCAATTAAACTACCTTGCCGCAAAGATTGGTTCCTGGTCGGAACAGGAGCGGGCTGTCTTCGAGGCTGTGCTGCAGAATGAAAAGCCGGATTCCTTGCTGCGGATCGTGGAGGCAATGGATCATTTAGATCAGTACGAATGCCATCCTGAGGTAAAATCCCTGGAGCAGTATGGACATTATCTATTTGAGCGGGAAGGAAGAACGCTGCCGGTGGAACTGACCGGCTATTTTGATTATGAGACGTATGGCCGTTTCCATATGAAAGCCAGTGAGCGGTTGACAGATGAGGGACTCATCACAAGAATCAAGGCGCCAAAACCAGCTGTAGGAAAGAAGCAGAATCCGGAAGTGGTGCAGCCTGGATCAGCCGTATTCCGAGTGCATCTGGCATTTGATAAAAGGTATCCGGAAAAGAGCTGCTTTTACTTTCCTATGACGGAGAAACAGCTGGAGGCCCTGGAGGAGAAGTGCAGAACATATGATGGTGATGAGGCGGCAGATTATCTCAGCAATATCTGGGAGTTGGATCAGTTCTTACCTCCAAGGCTCACATTTAGGGAGCTGAACCAGATTGCGATGGAGATACAGAACCTGGCGGATAAAAGCACTGTGTCGAGAAAGAAACTTCTGGCTTCACTAGAAGCGGAGGTTCCCAGGGATGCAGATGCAGCGTGTCAGATTATCCGTAATTATAAAGATTATGAATTCCTCCCGGTTCAGGAGTTGTCAGCGGAGGGCTATGCAAAGTATCTGCTGAATTTACATCAGATTTACATCGAGAAGGAACTGGAACCATATGTCTGTCTCCAAGAATTTGGTTTGCAGAAAATGAAGGAGAATGGGCCGGTGGAGACAACATTTGGCACGCTCATCTGTAAGGGACATCCGATACAGGAACTGAGTCCGTCTGTTCATGAATTCCGCCTGTACAATTCATTGGCTGTAACTGCCTATTGGAATGAAAGTGAATCCTTTGTGCCGGAGCTTTTAAGCGGGGAGGAACTTCTCTCGTATGAAAATATGATCCGGGGAAAAATCCAGGCCAGCTTAAAAAGCTGCCCTGAGAAGGGACTGGCGGAATATCTGTTTTCTGAACTGCTTAAAAAACGGGTTGCATCCATGACGCCAGATGTAGAAGCATATGCCGGCAGCCTTTGGGGTGTGCTTACAGTACGAACTTACGGAGAATTAAATGACCGGGAGTTGGCGGCTGTAATGGAAGAGTGGAAGGTGATGGCGGATAGTGGCTGGGGTGAAGAACTGTTTTACCGGCCTATTCGAACGGAGAAGGGTGAGATTTATATTGGATTCTGGGATACAGACAATAATGACAACCTGTTCATAAAAACGGAGGAGGAGTTTCGAAGGGACTGCCTGGGTGGAAGTCAGATTGGGCAGGAGCTGCAGCTTTAAACGTAAGTCTTTGAATCAAGTTTTCAATGCAAGCCCAGAACAGCGGCTAAACACGAAAAGAACAAACGTTCTAAAAACATATTGCGATCTCATGTCTGCTCCTGTATAATAGCAGTAGAAAGAGGAGGCGTCAGATCAGATGATTCGGTTATTTGAGTTTCGGGATTTGGATAGGATTATGGAGATTTGGCTGGAGGGAAACTTAAAGGCTCATCCATTTATAAAAGAGGAATATTGGAGGCAGAATTATGAGATAGTCCGCTCTGTTTTGCCAAATGCAGAGGTGTATGTGTTTGAGGAAGACGGGGAGGTTCAGGGCTTCATTGGCATGGACGCAGAATATATTGCTGGATTATTTGTAGCGGAGGGACACCGAGGACAGGGGATTGGCCATCAGCTGATTTCAGAGGTAAAGCGGAAAAAGCGCCTGTCATTGCATGTATATGAGAAAAATACAGGCGCTGTGGCATTCTACTGGACGGAAGGGTTCCGTGTTGAAAACAGCATGATAGAGAAAGAAAATGGGGAGCAGGAGTATCTGATGGTGTTTCATGAGGACAGCGAATAAAATGGAGGAACATATTATGGAAAATGGGCCCCTTGGTATGGATATAAGGAAGTTAGTCCTGAGTGTCTAAGTTGCAATATTTTGTAGAGATACTAAATTAATGAAGGAAAAATATATTGAGAAAGTGTATTCAACAAATCGGAATTTTGTAAAAATTATTGACAGTATGTCATCTTGCGATTTAACTTACTATACGGGCATAAGGAAACGTATGATTTGATGATAGGGGAAGAATTAAAAAGTTGATTCACTTAGTGTTGATGTGGGGAGGTCATTAAATGCAGAGCGCAATCCATGAAGGATATGAATATCAGGATTATTTTACTGTTTCAATAATCCTACAACTGATGCTTCGCCAGACAGATGCTGAAATAATTATTGATCGTAAGGATTTCAGTGGAGATAAATTTGACGATCTAAAGGTGAAGATGCCTAATGGTACCACTGAATTTCAGATTAAGTATTCTGATGATGAAAGCTCCCACAAACTTACTAAAGATGACTTTGCAAATGGTAATGGACATGATATTGCGTTATGCGATCTTTTCGCTTCTTGGAAAACAAGAAAAGAATCTGAAAATGATACTCAGATAAAGTTATGCCTTGCGTGGAGCAGGCCTACTGATGAAGATCCGATTACAGAGTTTCTGAAGCCTATTCAAGAACAGCCCCTGCCTTTTTTGATTGCTGCATATTCGTTTGATGGAGAAGTGTTTTGGCCAGTAGAAAATTTACCTCCAAAAACGTGGAGAAAGTTTAATTTGGCAATTAAGGCAGGACTTATTGCTAGAGAAGACTTTTTGTCTTTTTGTGATGAACTTACGATTATTCTAGAAATGCCTAAGGCAAGTCTTGATTTAAAGAATCCTGGTGGCATAGAAAATGTAATTATTCGGCAAGTTGAGAAATTGGGCGTAGGAATATATCCAAATGATGGTCTCAACGCTGAAGATGTTATTTATAAGCTTGCTACGGAAGTGAAGCACTCCAGAGCGATGGGGAATAGACTTTATACCAATACATTAATGGGACGCCTTGGATTTATAATGGATTATGGGAAATTTGATCAAAGATTTCCAGTGGATTCAGCACATAAGGTTATACTTGACGATGAAATTGAAAGGCTACACGGAACAATTCGTGATTCAAAACGTGTTATTATTACCGGCAATCCTGGATCAGGAAAGTCTTGGCTTGTCGATGAATATATAGATAAACTTGAGAATGATGACAGTAAAGTTATTCATTATAATTGCTTCCAGTCATTGCAGGACACAAATAGTCTTGAGAGAATACGTGTAACTTCCTTATATGGCAATCTGGTTTCACAGATTGTGGAACAATGCCCAGAATTAGTTGAGCATAAGAATACAACGTTTGGTGCTAATAAAGCAGAGCTTGAAAATCTGCTTCGACTCATTGGAGAAGAATTCTATTTAGTAGTGGATGGCCTTGATCACATCTCCAGAGAATATGATCTACATAAAGATCTTATTTCATGTTCAGAAACTGAAATCATTTCGGAAGTGTTGGAAATTCATTTTCCTGATAACTGCTATGTCATAATAGCATCGCAGCCAATAGACGCACTGGATAAATTCAAAGCCAATAGCTACTGTGTATTTGAAATTGAGCCATGGGGGATTAAGCAAGCAAAATCCTTAATGGCGACTTTTCAGATTACTGATGATACTATCAAAGATGACGATGGTTTATTAATAAGTGAATATCTACTTAAGAAATCTGAGGGAAATGCGTTGTACCTCAGTTATATCTTGCGTCAGTTACGAAACTCAAATATAAATAAAGAATTAATTGACGGAATACCCGATTACGATATTAGTCTATCTGAGTATTATTCCTATTTATATAAAAAGGTTTATAACAATCGCACAGTTAATGCACTTTGTGGGGCAGACTTCTATCTTAGTCTAGATGATTTAATGGAAATTACTGGAGATGGAGAATTTGTAGAACGCGATATATCGGTGCTTCACCCACTATTGATTGAAAATATTCTAAGCGGCGGCTTTTCAATTTATCATGAAAGTTTTCGCCGATTTGTGTTGTCCTCATTAAAGGAGAAAAAGGTTGATTTAGAGAGAAATGTTTATGGTATCCTTGCTGATTGGTTACAGGAGAAACCATTCTTTGAATTTGATAAGTCGTTTTATTATCTTACGGAATTACTGTATAAGATCAAGAGGGATGTTGAAAATACTGCTTTGATTGAGAAAGAATTTGTTCTTAAATCAGTCTCAGAGGGGTATTCTCGAAAACGTATAAGAATGAATCTGAATTGCATTATTCGAAGCGCAGGTAGAAGCAAAAATTTAGTTGCGTTGGTAACAGCTGGTGAATTGTTGGCAATGCTCGATGATATGAACGAATTCGAAAGTACTGGTGAAGAATACTTCCAAGCAATATGTGATATAAAAGGTGCTTCTAAACTAAATCAATTAATGCAGATTAATGGAGAACCAACCTTTGATAAGAATACAGGTCGACTGGCATGTTATATTTCTTCGAAAGCTGGCATTACACCTTGGTGGGAACTGTATTTAGATACAGATGCTAAACAGTACAAGATTGAGGATTTTAAATACTATTTTAGATATCATCTTGATGAACAGGGAGTTAGCATCATTCCTAAGCTCATGAAGATGATAGAAAAAGAAAATGTTTCAATAAGAAATCAATGTATTGAGATTGCGTATGATGAGCTACAGGATTATATAGAATTTGATGAAATTGCTTCAATTGCGGAAGAGCAACAACTGATTCATTGGAAAAGTTATCTTTCATATATTGAAACTGGATATTATCCGAAAAATGATGTTTCTTTTGAGGCTGCAATTGGGAATTGGGAAAAAATCAAAAAACTGAAGATGCCAGGAGAAGAAGATATCAGGATTTTCAAGGAATTATTCTCACAAGTATACCATCTCGCTGAGCAAGGGGACAGAAAAGCTATAGAGGCAGTCTTAGCTGATTGTAAAAATATTAACTGGTTCTATAATTGGATAATTTATTCTATCAAGATGGCAGAATTGTGCATACACACAGCACAAATGGATTCTAAATCCATCTGTGAATCAGCGATTACTAATTTAGAATTATTGCTACAGGATACGGAAGTTTTCAAGGGAGAACCACGTACTTGTGATTTATATTTTCTCCAGAATGAGTTAACAAGGTCATATGAACGGGCGGTAGAACTGATTAACAAAAATGGGACAGTAGAGGATCTGGAGAAAGCTTTAGGTATTCTCGAGCGACTTGATGATGAAACTGGAACAAGTTTTGATCATAGCATGGGAGGGCCATTAACTGATGCTGAATTTTTGAGATTAATATCTCGTTTTCTGACTATTGATAATTATGAAATTGTAAAACCTTATTTATTAAGGACTCAGGAGAAAATAGAAAAAAATGAGGTATATGACTGCATAGCTGCGGCAAAGCTTCGCTTTGTTAGTCTTATTTCAAAGTATAATCAGGCTGAGGCTTTAGAGTATTTTGATTTGTGTACACGTTATCTTGTTGCATATGGATATCACAAGGATATTATTCTGGAGCAGATTATGGATTCTTATAAAATATTTTTTAAATCTGTTGCAGAAAATCCAGAAGAGGAACGTGACACAATAACGAAAATGACAATAGCTCTTTGGAATCATACAGATGGAAGAGAAACAAAGCACTTTCTAAACCACTGGTTTGATGAATTGCTTGAGACAGATTCGAGGTATGCTCTTGCATTTCTGGCCGGGTTACAGATCAAGTATGGAAAAAGCTGGGTTGTGGAGTGTATGTTACGTTCTGCTATAGAGAAGTATTGCAATGACTCTAGTTATTTGGATATTGTAATTGGACTGATAGAGTCGCTTCCGAATGATACAAGCCCAAGAATAATTGATGCGGCCACATCTGTATTCAGAACACTAGAGCAGATGTGCACAGGAACAGACGATGATGAAAGATTACGGATCAAGCGCCGTATGAATGAACTTGTTATCAATGTTGTTTCAAGATTCAATATACTTGATATGCCTTGGCCAGACAGTGATTCTTGGAAAGATGGAAGTATAAAAGAATTCTTGTTAACAGTCAAGTCAGCGGGATTTGATGTTTCACAGTATATAGAATATTTCCGCATAAAGAAAGCTGACGATATAGACAACAAAGACGGTAAGAAAACAGTTGATGTTTTTGAAGACAATCAAATACATTTTGAAGCCTCAACCCCAGAGGACGCAAAGAAATGGTTTGAAACACATGATTTAACTGAGCGAGATATACAAGATATCTGCGAATTTCTTAAGAATTATCAGAATGATAAAGATACTTTACTTGAGATACTGAGATTCATAATTACTAGAGCTGGTGGATGGAGGTACAGTCAGAAACATAAGGATACTATTCTACAAATCATTGGGCAGTTGGAATTGGATGATAAAGAAATGTCAGAAGTTCATATGTTGATATACCTTAACTCATATGAATGGGGAAGCTCTTTAATTGATAAGGATGAATTTCTTAATAGTATACGAATGAAATCTGATGTGGCCTGTGACACGTTTTATCGTGAATTACCTGAAGTTATTATTTTACATTCGGGCAGAATTACAAAAGGCATTTTGAATGCACTTTTTGCGGTTGGATTTGACAAGGATAGTATTATCACGATTTGGAGAAGTGCATTTGATATTATGAAGCTTCGTTTTCCGAACCTTGATCAGTATCCTATAGACAATGTTTTGGAAGAAATGGATGAACTGTTAGAACTGCGTAACTGCTTATTAATGCGGTTCATTGATGAAGGGAAGGAATCGTTTTTGGCAACGTATGCTTATTTGGCGAATGCTGCTGAAGAAGAGAATTATTCAGAATTCACGGAATCGATAGTTTTTTGTCTGGAGCATTATGAACAGTATAATCTCGTGACACAAATAGCAATCGCAGATTTAGTAAGATGTTATGGTTATCGTCTGAAGGATTTGAATATAGATCGAATGCTCAATGCAATTAATGCTGTTTATCCAACCGGAAATTTACTTTTGGATGTCATATTTTCGGAATTTACAATATATAAGAGCTTTCTTTTAAAGTGCTCTGATAAACATGCACCCGATTATATGGAACAGGAAGATATTGAGTTTTATTTAGCGGAACAACTATATAATCTTGGGAAAGAAAAGACTCGAGAAAGAGCTGATGAATACGCTAAGAATTCAATATATCGAGATCCAATTATGCAGGTGGTAAATACCTGTGGTATTAACTATGTAGAACTTTATGATAAACTACATGCATCAAGGAGGCTGAATGATAAAATACAAGATTTTGTTGGGGGCTCAAGTAAGATTCCTGAAACAAATACCGTGTACAAATCATATGTAATTCAATATGCGCTCCATTCAATCATTGAAAAAGCCTTTGGGGACAGAAACCCCGAGTTGATTCCACAGAACTTGCTCCGGTTGATGCCTGACTATCAGGGAATGTATAGATTATTTAAATGTCGTGAAGTGCAACCTAAAAATCATCTGTATGATAAGAATAATTCGTGTGAGCCTTTTTTCAAAAATAATGAGGACCAATACATTCTAATAGGCTGCTCTGAAACAAGGAAACGCATCGATTATCAACAGGTATCTTTGGTATTTGCATATCAAGGAATAGTAGGAGAGAATGACGAAGAAGGTCAGATTCCATTCCAACAATATTTAGCCACAGCGGTTGAAAAGGGAGAAAGCTTTATGATTTCAAATAATTCGGAATCACTGATTGATTTTATTAGAACGCTAGATCGAGAATTAGAAGATGAAGACTATCTGTGGCCCGGAATGACAGTTTCTAAACTACTTAACGTTCATATTGAATTTGATTTTTTACATGGGAGATATATTGCAGTCAATCAGGAAAATGATATTGTCTTTATTATGAAAAAATGGTCATCGAGTTATAAAGGTGACAGCGAGTATTCTGGAAACGCGATTCCATTATATAGTGGTACTGAGTTGTATATAAAGAAAGAGTATATTGGAACGTTGGAGCAACGATTTGGAACACTGATGATGAAAACCTGTGTGCAATCATACACGCATACTTATTGATTTACTTAAATAATGGACAACTTATGGTAGGCGGATTTATGGACATAAAAATTGCAAATGGTACATAATAAAAATGACCAGCAGGATTGAACCTAACTGGTCATTTTTGTTAATTACAAGCTAGAAGGCTGTTATGATAGGGCGTTGGTTAGTAAACGTTATTTATCGTAATAGCCTTTATTTTATTTGTTCGAAAAAATCGATTAAGAAAAAATGGCTAAGGTGGTTGATAAATATGCAGTCTTGATTCAAGAGCTAGAAACCTTACAGGGACTGCGGATTAAATTGTAAAAAGGGACAGAGGAGGTTAAATGGTGAATTTTTTGCGAATGGAGTTAAAAAAGGTGCTAGGTATGACCCGATACAGCGAAGATGCAACATATATCGGAAGTTGCGGTTATGTGAGAGTAAATGAGGAAGTTCGTATGCGTCTGGAGTTTTCCAGATCTTCTACTACAACATATGACGGAATCGTTATGACAATGCTTAACCGAAAGGAGGGAACGATTGATACCAATGCGTTGAAATTCCGGGATATTTGGGGCAGGAAGGCGGTCAGCAATCCCAATTTCAAGGAAGGGATTATCCCGCACATTTGGGAAAACAAGGAGAAGGAGTGGTATGTCTATAAGCCGAACCAGAAGGATTACCAGATATTGGCGGATGAGATTAGTCAATATGTTGGACTGTTTCAGGAGGCAGAAATAACTCAGGGACAGCAAATGAATATGTAAATCCGGGAATATGGTAAGGCTTTGCTGTGAAGGAGGTGATGGTGTTCATTGTGTGAATAGAAAAGAGCAGATTGTTATGACAGAGAGAGACTGATGAAAATCAGTGTCTTTTTTCTCTTGCAAGAGAGCAAAAAAGAAGGAGGCAGAGTTCCGGCCGGGAAAAGATATCTGACTCTTTTTTGAATGGATTTAGAACAGAAAGCGATTGAAAGAGTGAGGATGGCGTCAGAGATGTCCCTGCGACTATACGGACGCCCTTTAGTTGTAACGGACAGTGGAGGGAAAGACAGCGCGGTCTGTAGGGAAATTGTAAGACGTGCCGGGATACCATTTGAGATTCATCACAACCTGACGACAGCAGATGCACCTCAGACCATTTACTATGTGAGAGATATTTTTCACAGGTTGGAACTGGAGGGGATTACCTGCTGTGTGAATTATCCGATATACAAAGGCCAGAGAGTTACCATGTGGTCTCTGATCCCTATGAAAAAATTCCCACCGACAAGGCTGCAAAGATATTGCTGCCAAATTTGTAAAGAGAACTCCTGCCGGGAGCGGTTCATTACCACCGGTGTACGTTGGGCGGAGAGTGTGAAGCGGAAAAATAAACGAGGCGTTTTTGAAAATTTTGTCTCAGATCCCAGTAAGAAGATTATCCTGAATAATGACAATGATGAGCAGCGCATGCTGTTTGAGAGTTGCACATTAAAAGGGAAAAGAATCTGCAATCCGATTGTAGACTGGCGGGACTCAGATGTGTGGGAATATATACGCAGCGAGCGCCTGGAGCTTAATCCGCTTTATGATATGGGATTCTACCGAGTCGGCTGTTTGGGATGCCCCATGGCAGGGAAGAACCGTTGGACAGAGTTTCGTCTATTCCCGACCTACCAACGGGCATATATACGATCATTTGGAAAGATGCTGGATGTAATCCATGCTGGCGGCGGCAAAACGAAGTGGAAGACAGCGGAGGATGTTTTTTCGTGGTGGATGGAGGAAGAGACTATAGAGGGGCAGATAAGTTTGTTTGATCGAATTGAATGGTTGGGAGAAAAGGATATTTTGTAGAATCTAAGCGATATCAAGGGGGATCTAAGCATTGGGGTAGAGATTGGCGGAAAGGAATTCTCTACTTCAATGTTTACATAGATTAGAAAACCTAGTCAGAATTCTTGGATATAGGTTACTCCGGAAACATAAAAGAACAAATGTTCTCTAAATCTATTGCGATATACACAATACTAAGGTATAATAGAAATATGATGTAAATGTATAGATTTATAGAATAATAGATGGTAAAATGAAAATTACAATAGAGAGAGATGGGTGAGAGAAATGCCTATAGCGATGGATATATGCCCTCGACAAAAGACATGGGAAGAGTATAAATATGAAATCGAAGCGCTGAAAAAGTCAAATAACTGCAATTCGGAGAAAGAAGAAATTGCATTTGCCCGCTCATTTAGCTTTTCTGTCATGAAATTTCTGTGGCGAAATGTAAATTATAAAAAAAGGTGGGAGTGTAGGCAAATAAAGATTGTTTCTAAAAGGTTGGATATTTATGCAATAAGACTGGCGAAAGATATTGCAGATTACTTTATTACATTAAATATAATGGAATATGCGTATTTAATGGGCGCTATGTATACAATGCTTTTACCTGACAGCTATCGTTCAGATAATGGAGTTTACTATACACCACCGTCTATATCAGAACGTCTTCTTGATTTATTAGCAGCAGAGGGGGCAGATTGGGCAGAAGATAAAGTCTTAGATCCGGCTTGCGGAGGAGGAGCATTCTTAGTTACAGTTGCCAATCGTATGTTAGGGGATTATAGGATAAAGGAATTATCTGCAATCGAAAAAATCGAACATATAGAAAAGCATCTATCAGGTATAGAAATAGATATATTTGCAGCAT
>OLVT01000664.1_pt1 | contig 36066 bp, 30 predicted proteins | sample 1673241 | NCBI WGS metagenome assembly OLVT01 (sample SAMEA3178936, study PRJEB25190) | human gut metagenome | biome: human gut; feature: human-associated habitat; material: faeces | place: Austria | collected 2013 | reverse complement strand
ATCATATAATATTTATTGAAAATGGTCATGTTTATTTTGTACTATTTATATTCTAGCACCACTTCTGCTCAATGTATCATTGATGATGACATCAGCGGCATCGGCAAGGGAATACCGGGAGTCCCCGGCAGTCTGTAACAGGGTGTACGTCTTGCCATACGTTAACTCTTTGTTTCCATTGTCTTTTGTGACAGTATAAATACCTTCACCATTTGCATCGGTTGTGATTGTACCAAGTACTGCCTTACTACTAGCCACATACTCTTGACGGGCTTTCTGTGTCGTTAACTTTTCAAGGTCTTTTTTTGTTATCTTACTGGTATCAAGGACAGCAAAGACTGCATTGGCCTCTGGGGTTTCTTTTTCCCCTTTTTCCTTGATGTACTTTTTGATCTTTAACTGTACGTTGTTCTTTTTGTAGGAGTAGGTTACTTCATGTCCGCTTGAGATGGTAACCGTCTAGTTTGCATAATAAGTTATACGCAAACTGATTAAAAAAACGAACGAAAAATATTTTTCTTCTGAATCAAGATAAAAATTCGTAAGAAAAATCCTCTCTTTTTATTTTTATAACAGTAATAATTTTCAATTAATTTTTCGATTCTTTATTAAAACTCTATCTAAAAAGTTCCCTCTCTAACTTGAAATTATAGCAGTACCACATCGCATGGCATAAAAAATAGTGATATGTGAAACGTAATCTATATAAATGTAATAAAAAGATATTGCGGTAAGAGACAACTCAAATACATATGCATCTCTATATATGCGATATATGCGATTTAAAGCCACTTATATATTTGTGGTTAAAATACATTCTTATATCTGTGTTTTAAAATCACTCATATAGCCGTGATTAAAATACATTTATATATCTGTGTTTAAACTACACTCATATATCTGTGTTTTAAAACCACTTATATAGCTGTGTTTAAACTACACTCATATATCTGTGATAAAAATACACTCATATATCTGTGTTTTGAAGTTATTCATATAGATATATATAATCAAGAAAACTATTCTTTGCATAAAAAATGCTAATCCAAACTGTTAACAGCTTAAATTAGCACTTTCTTATTAATGGCTTATCTAAAAAATAAACTTTTGTAAATAAAAATATTTTCTAGTTTTCTTCAATTTAATAGAGAAATTTTACTTAAATGGCCTCTTCCCCTATTAAATTTCTTATCTGGGCAGATGTATGTTTGGACCAAAAAGCACCTCCTTTCCCAATTAGCTCCCCTACGGTATTAACAATAATATAACCTTCCAGCCTTTTGGTATCCTGCTTTGCACACACAGCATAAACAGCATAGCTATCTTCCCATTTTATGGCATAAATGGATTCATGCAAATTATCTTCCATCGCTCGAATCATTTTTCTTCCGGCAGAGATACCTGCTACTACGTTACTAAAGCCGGCTGCTTTCATTTTATCTTCATTATAGCCTTCGGCAATATAATAAACACCATTTTCACGCTTTTCTAAATATTTTCTCATGAAAAAACTATCCCCTTTCTAAAAAATTAAAATTTACGAACCAACACGTCTTCTGCTTTCAGGTCTTCTCCCGGAAATTTAATCCAGAGAAAATCGTTCCAACTAACGCCATGTGTCTTTTTGACGATTTCCAAAAGATCATACGCTTTTATCCCACAAACTGCCAGAAGTTCTCTGATATCTGGTCTATCCGGGTCCCAGCATCGTATTTTTAAACATTCATATGCTTGCTTTCTAGTCAACGTTTTATTAGGAAATAATCTTTTAACAGGGCTATCTGTAAAAGCTTCTACATATACATTCGAACCTTCTGACCAAACTTTGGCTGTTCGTTCATTTTTCCAATAAACTTCCAGTGAAAAGTCTTCATTTGACATTACCATTCGCATTCAACATTCTCCTCTTTCTCCTATTAAATCTAAATCTCGAACAATTTCTTCAAATTCCTGCTCTGTATCAACAAACTGATACGGAGCATATTCGCCATAAGCTGTTGGTCTACTAATTGTGATAAGTTCTATTCCTTTATATCCCACAACTTTATTTAATCTTCGCTTTAATTCTACCAAATGTTTCCCGTGTTTTATTTTCAGAGCAAAACAACCATGACGCTTTCTATTTATAGCTATCAAATAAGCCACTACTTAATTTCTCCTTTTTATAATCTCTCTAATATCTCAGTAATACTTGCTATACGCTTTTTATACTCTTCCTGATTTAAAGCAGGATAATCCATCATTTGCAATATGGATTCTACTGGATATCCTGTAGTTTTTATAATTTTACTCATTCGACGAATATGTTCCTTTAAAAGCTCATTAATCAGCTCTAAAATTTCTCCTTTATAATCATCATCAAATGCCAGTAAATCAGATACACATTTCACTACATCAATATCTGCGTTATAAATAACTATACGATAAATTAACTCTGCAATACAAATGCTCACTTCTTTTATACGTACAGATGTAACATATAGATACTTATCTCTTAATTTATCTTCTGAAAAAGCTTGTCCATATATATCAAAATCAATAGACTGTATACTTTTCATTATATTTGTTATAACAGTTTCATCCATACCAAGCAATTCTACCAAACCTTTTGTTGTATATCTGCTATATACCCTGTTCCTTATACCTCTCGCTACTGCGATTACACTACCATATGCTGTTTGTGGATATAATACGGACTTTTCAAATAAGTCCATCTCATTTGCCATCTGAATTATTTTATCTTGTAAATCTTCATAACCTTCTAGCTTTGCTTCAATATATTCTACTCCTTCTTTGCAAAGACCAAGCCATCTATCAGATTTTTCTTCTTTTATCCGCTTATCTAATTCCTTCTCATTTTTTCCAGTAATGAAGTCTTTAACATCTTCACAGGACCACCCCTCAAAACCGACTATATCTAACGCTTTCCGACAATCATCTGTCGTAAGTTCTCCTTCTTCCTTAAGCTGTAATATCACTGTGGCATTGGCCTTCATTACTCCTTGTGCATATCCCATTCCGTATCCTTCTATTTCCAGTCGTGCCGAAAAAGGATATTGAAAAGATCCACTTCTCTTCATAATAGTACTCCTCCAATCTTTCTATAAATAATGATATATATTCTACATCATCATTTGTACCAAAAATATTCTGAAACCAGATTAAACTATGTCTGAAAAATACTTTCTACAAGATGTGCGTTACAATTTGTAGAAGATTTTGCCTGAATGAGGGCTGCGTAGCGGACTACGTCAACTGAATGAATGCAAAATATACTGCAAATTGTGGCATGCAGGTTATAGGAATGATTTTTCAAACACGCTCTAATATATAATCATTTTTACTTCATTTAAAATCCAAAAAACTTCTCTCGTAACTTTTTATTTGCCAGAACTGCAAGATATTGTTTGATTCTCATTCTTCCCTCATTACATATAACATTTTTACTGGCAATATCCCATGAGCCGCATTTTTCTATAATTTTTCCTTCTTTTGCATAACGTTTTGATAAATAGTACAACAAGCCGGCTGCTGCCCTGTATTCAACTTTGTCCTTATTTTCAATAAATTCATAGAACATACTTTCAAATGAAAAAATTCTTTTATACTTTTCATCAATATCTGATAAAATTTCTATAAACTCCTGTGTGAAATCCTCTACCTTACAAAAATAGTCTCCACTGATTTCCTTAAAAGTAAGTTCATTTTCCAGCATCGATTTAAACAGAAGTTTATACTCCTCAAAAAGTGTGATTACATTTTCAGATATGATAACCTCATTTGTTCCATCCCACCAGTATAATCTGTCATCATCTGTTAAAATATAGTCTGGTTTCATTATATCTTCCCCTGACAGATACCAAAATACGGTATAACCTGTCTGTCTAAAATATTCACTTGTTGTAACCTCTGAAAAAGGTTCTGTTTCTGCATTTTCTTTTTGCTTAATCGGGGCAACATCTTTCGGGCAATACTTAGTTCCAAACAAATGATTTATCCAGCCCATACTTTGCTCCCAAGGAATCTTTCTATCATTATCTATGACCCAGCCTGGATTTTCATCATATATAGCATATAAACTATATAATGCAATCATTGCATCATAAAATTCTCGCTCACCAACCTTTTCCGAACATAAATATAAATCTTTTCCAGAAAATCTTGCTGTTTCCCATGCATCATCTTCAAAATAACTAAAATTAAATGTTGTTATTCCCGCTGCCACTCCGTCTTTACTCAGTTCTAGCGGTCTTAATAAGAACAATTCTATTCCATGCATACTTACCTTTTTTAACTTCATTAATCCACCCAATTCTACAATTTTCTGTACTCGAAAAAGAAACTCTTCTCTCTTTTTCTCTGGAATCTCCATTGAACCATTATAATCCACAAATGTTCCCATGTTTATTTTTCCTTTCTCAGTGATTAATCTATATATTAGCTACCAACTTTTATTTCTTCATAAAATTTTCCCCTTCTTTTACCGCAAAATTTTTCTGATTATAAACTTCCTCATCCATTTTGAATAGATAATGAAGTTTTATTTAGACTATCTGCATTATCTTCCTGAAAACGCAAAGATCTTTTTCATCGATTACTTTGTCGATATGATAATGACCAAAGAACCATTTTTCATATTCTATAGTCTGTTTTATTATTTCAAGGTAATCCGTCAATTTATCTGCTGCAAAAAAACCTTGTGACAACAATGCCTGTGTAGATGAGGATGCACAGTGGGTAATGATAAAGTCTACTTTATTATTATGTTCAGCCAGATTTTTGCGACCTTCATCCATTTCTTCCTGATTCGGTAGTTCGCGTTCCCACCAACTTACATGATTGACACGAAACATTTTCCAGCGATTCCTTGACCATTTATGTATTCTGCTATCTCCAGGTTCCAGTATTCCGTCTTTTATGTCGTGACTTTGCGCTCCCCCAAAGGTAAATATTTTTTTACCACAGATTTCGTATACCTGTCCACGCATAAGATGAATAATATGAGGACGAATAAAATGTACTTTGCCACCGTGCCACATTTCTACAGGAAGTTCATCTAAAATATCATAATTGCTATGATTTCCTTCTACGAATAATGTTGTAAAATTTCTGTTTTCTAACCAGTCAAGTTCTTCCTGCCGCCCTTTGCTTTTATTCCAAATTCCAAAATCACCTGCCACACATACATAATCTTCTCTTGTTAATTCCTTTTGTCTCCCAAAGACTTCCTCACGAAATCGTCTATAAAAGTCACCATGAACATCTCCTGTTACAAATAACATCTTCTTACCGCCTTTCTTATCGGATATTTATAGTAAATTAATTTACTTACAAGCTAATCTTTCAATAATCCTATACGGAATCGGATTCCGTCAAATAATTATCTTCAAATTTTCATTCTTTTTTGTACATTTCATTTAATTTTTCATTACTATTATTTTTTATCTTTGGCGTAACATGATTTGCATATATATTCATCGTCACGGAAATATCCTTATGTCCCAGTCTTTTTTGAACATATACCATATTTACATTGTTTTCCAATAGCATTGTTGCATGAGTATGACGCAAACTATATGTATCATATTCGGGAAAATTAAGTTCCCTATGAATTACAGATGATGCATGGGTTAAAACTCTTGGTGATGTAAATGTACCATTTTCTCTTCTACATACAAAGTTAATCTCATTATCTGTTTTTGTTGTTTTTATTGGATTCATTGGGATAATATCATATGTCGGCTTTTCTCCTAAAACATATAACTTTTGATCACAATAATATCGCGTATAATATTCAGCATAATATTCCTCTGATTTAAGCTGCCATTCTTTTTCTCTTTTTAGCAATGCGATAAGCTCATCATCCAAATCTATCTGTCTATAGGAATTATACTTAGGTTCAGAAAAGTACCAATATCCATTTGACTTAGATGTTCCATTATAGAGCTTTATATCTTTTTTCGTTCTCTTTCCTTGATGCCATTGTACCTGTCTATTCACTCTAAGCAATTTATTTTCAAAATCAATGTCTTCCCAGATTAGTCCAAATACTTCACCTACTCTTAATCCACAATGATAGATTATCATTAACGGCAGATGTGCCGGCTCTTTTTCCGGAAAACGTTCGAATATTTGTTTTATTCTATCTTCTGATACATAAATATGTGGTTTTTGTCGTGTAATAGTTGCTTTTTGTGGCTGTTGATTTCTTGGGATTATCAGATTTGTTGCGGGAGATGCTACGATGTAATGCTTTTCCTCCGCCCATCGAAAGGCTTTCGTTACAATCCCTCTGATAGATGATATTGTATTTTTAGAAAATCCTTTATCATACATATCTTTGATAAAATCTTGAAGAATATCTTTCGTAATATTCTTCAGATAATACTCTCCGATAGATGGTTTAATATATAAACGGATCTTCTTATGATATCCGTCGAGTGTAGACTCCTTACAAGTTAATCCACAATCTTTTTCCATCCATAGATCAAAAAAATCTGCTACAGATATATTTGTATCTTTTGTTGTCTGTCCACATTTTTCATATAGGCTTAGTTCTATTTTACCGGCTTCTTTTGCTTCACGCTTTGTTCTAAAACCAGATTTCGTCTTTCTTTTTCTTTTGCCATCAATTCTGGCAATTTCAAAAGCATATTCATACACTGTTTTTCCTGATTTTAACATTCTTGGTCTAACTATTAAGTCACTCATATTAATCCTTCCTTTCATTTTATCTATTGACACATACTAATATGTAAAAATAATAAACATGAAGCATTAATATAGCTTAAACAGGCACTTGTAGACTTCGACAGTGTTAAAAGTCTACATTACGAAGCTGTGTAGACTTCTCGTAGACTTGACAACATCTGTTGTTAGATTTTTCTTTTTAAGAATAATATTTAGAAAATAAAAAAAGGACTTCCACATAAAATGGAAGTCCTAAAACCCGCATAAATAGGGAGTTTTTTATTAGAATCTACCTGCCTTAGCAGCTTCTTCTACGGATACAGCTACAGCAACTGTAGCTCCAACCATAGGGTTGTTACCCATTCCGATAAGTCCCATCATCTCAACGTGAGCTGGTACGGAAGAAGATCCTGCGAACTGTGCATCAGAGTGCATACGTCCCATTGTATCTGTCATACCGTAGGAAGCTGGACCTGCTGCCATGTTATCTGGGTGAAGTGTACGTCCTGTACCACCACCGGAAGCTACGGAGAAGTATTTCTTTCCTGCTTCTAATCTTTCTTTCTTGTATGTTCCTGCTACTGGATGCTGGAAACGAGTTGGGTTTGTGGAGTTACCTGTGATAGAAACGTCAACGTTTTCTTTCCACATGATTGCAACACCTTCACAGACGTCGTTTGCACCATAACAGTTAACTTTTGCACGTAATCCATCAGAGTAAGATTTACGGAATACTTCTTTTACAGTGTTTGTGTATGGATCGTATTCTGTCTCAACAAATGTGAATCCGTTGATACGGGAAATAATCTGTGCTGCGTCTTTTCCAAGACCGTTTAAGATAACACGTAAAGGTTTCTGACGAACTTTGTTAGCCTTTTCTGCGATACCGATAGCACCTTCTGCTGCTGCGAATGACTCATGTCCTGCTAAGAAAGCAAAACATTCTGTGTCTTCTTCAAGAAGCATTTTTCCAAGGTTACCATGTCCAAGACCTACTTTTCTGTTCTCTGCTACAGAACCAGGGATACAGAAAGCCTGAAGTCCTTCACCGATTGCTGCTGCTGCTTCAGAAGCTTTTCTTGCACCTTTTTTGATTGCGATTGCTGCACCTACTGTATATGCCCAGCAAGCGTTTTCGAAGCAGATAGGCTGAATGCCTTTTACCATGCCGTATACGTCAAGGCCTGCATCTTTTGTGATTTTTTCTGCTTCTTCTAAGGAAGCGATTCCATAGCTGCTTAATACGGAATTAATTTTATCAATTCTTCTTTCATATGATTCAAATAAAGCCATTCTTCTCTACCTCCTTAATTAGTCAATTACCTTGTCTGTTCTAGGGTCGATAATCTTAGCTGCGTCAGCTACACGGCCATACTGACCTGCTGCTTTTTCCCATGCTGTGTTAGGATCATCACCTTTTTTGATGAAATCTGTCATTTTTCCAAGATTTACAAACTGGTAACCGATAATTAAGTCGTCTTCGTCCAGAGCGATTCCTGTTACATAGCCTTCTGCCATTTCAAGGTAACGAGGTCCTTTCTGAAGAGTTCCGTACATAGTACCTACCTGGGAACGAAGTCCTTTACCAAGGTCTTCAAGTCCAGCACCAATCTGAAGTCCGTCTTCAGAGAATGCAGACTGAGAACGTCCATAAACGATCTGTAAGAAGAGTTCACGCATAGCTGTATTGATAGCATCACATACAAGGTCAGTATTTAATGCTTCCATAACAGTAAGACCTGGAAGAATCTCAGATGCCATAGCTGCAGAATGTGTCATACCGGAACATCCGATTGTCTCAACTAATGCCTCCTGAATTATACCTTCTTTTACGTTTAAGGTTAATTTGCAGGCACCCTGCTGTGGAGCACACCAGCCAACACCATGTGTAAAACCAGAGATATCCTTAACCTCTTTTGCTTTTACCCATTTTGCTTCTTCTGGAATCGGAGCTGCTCCGTGATGTACGCCCTGAGCCACTGGGCACATGTTCTGTACTTCTTGTGAGATAATCATGTTATTACTCCTTTCGGTATAAATTGATTTTTACTAAAATAACTTACATTCCGTAAGTAATCCCTAAGTCAAGACTTTTGTTTGTCTTCACAGTTTATTATTTTCTCACAAAAATTGCTTTTCGTCCATACTTTTTTTTAATTTTCGACAGAATTTTTGATAGAACTTTCACAATTCTCTCAATTTTTTCTCAATAAAGCAGTATTTTTGTGGTTTTATATGTTCTATTCCGTTGTTCCTTCACTCTCCATCTCATTACGATGAGTGCTTGAAGCATCTGATTCGGAAGTGCTGTCGGTCTGATCAGGAGCCGTACTTCCAGAAACTTCTGTTTCCTTTTGGGCAGTCTGTTCTGCCTTCTGTTTCTGATAAGCTTCTTTAAAAATGTCCTTCATTTTTGCGATGGCCGCTTTTTCCGCATGATACCAGATTGTTTTGCCATTCATATTTGTTACAGTGAAATATTCATCATATATCACAAGCTTCATTGTATTTCCATGATGGTAAAAAGTATAGGTTCTGCCTTTACTTACTTTTTTTGCCGCTTTTTTGCCCCATTTTTTCTTTGCACGGGCTTCATTCGACTTTTTCTTACTCATCTGGTCAATATAGGTTGCAACAGAAGAAGCAGCCTCGTTCTCATAGCATCTTCCTTTATCATTGATAATTAAAGGTGCATCTGCTAAGCGATGGAATAGTTTGGAGTTTGGATAGCCATTTCTGAAATGTAAAAATGCATCGCCGATAGCGGAAGCATTATAGGCATAATAAACATTGTTCGGCAAATCAGTAAACACAATGTAATTACCGCCATATACCATGATTTCATAAATAGCATTATCTTCATCATAAAGGATATATTCGTATCCTGGCCCGTACTTTTCCTTCACCTCATCTGGCGTATATTTTGTTGTTTTATCTGCTCTTGACGCAATAATTGTTGCTAAAGAAAATACTGCTTCTTCCTCTATAAATTCACTGCCATCCATGTTGTCAGCATAGCCCACTTCAAGTTTTACAAGATGATCCCGAGATATCTTTTCAAGGTAATCACTGGCTCTTTGCTCATCCTCTGTCATGTCGTTCTCTGCATCTACTTTTGATTTCAGGGACTTATTCTGTTTTTTCAGCTTTTTATTTTCTTTTTGCAGTTCTTTATAATAACTTGACTCAAGTACCTTTTTCTTTGAAGCTTTACAGCCGGTAAGAGAAAATATCAATACCAGACTTATCAAAAGAACTACATATTTACTTCTTCTTCCTCTTTTCATGATGTCCTCTGATTTTCTTAATATTCTTCTTTCTGGACTACTTCGTTTTTATTTTTATAGATGGAGTGGCCAGCAACATATCCTCTTACGCTGGATAATGGATATATGTTACTGTGTCTTCCCACGATGGTTCCTGGATTTAATATAGAACCACAACCAACTTCTACATAATCTCCAAGAATTGCTCCAATCTTCTTCATATGTGTCTCAATCTTTGTATCATCTAAATGAACCTCTACTAACTTTTTGTCAGACTTTACATTAGAAGTAATAGAGCCTGCTCCCATATGGGATTTATAACCGAGAATAGAATCTCCTACATAATTATAATGAGGAACCTGTACTTTATCAAACAAAATAACATTTTTAAGTTCAGTAGAATTACCTACTACAGCTCCCTCTCCTACGATAGCGTTGCCACGGATAAAGGCACAGTGGCGAATCTCTGCATCCGGACCAATAATTGCCGGGCCATTAATATACGCTGTTGGCGCAACCATAGCAGATTTTGCTACCCACACATGTTCTTTTACTTCTTCATACTCATCTTTGGAAAGAAGCATTCCTACTTCCATAATGAAGTCATGAATCTTTGGAAGAACTTCCCACGGATAGGTGTTCTCCTCAAATAATACAGATGCGATTGTTCTGTTAAAATCCTGAAATAATTCCCTATTTTCTAATCGTTTCATTTTCTTTTCTGGCTGCAAACAGCCTCTCCTTTCTATTTATATCTATGTTACTATCTCTTTGTGACATCCTCTCCACCTGTAGAGGTGGGGCTTCCCAACCTCGGCAAGTTTGGTTCTCGTTTGATAACACTATATGCTAAGCATATGCGAGCTATCCCCGTGTGTCCCACGGAATGATTGTATACCATTCTCACACAGCCAAAAGTTTTAGCAAATAAAATCTTCTGTTCATCATTCGGGTATATTCTGAATTTATATGCTCTGTTTGCCACCATGCCACTTCCTTTTTCACGAAAAACCGCCTGCGATACTTGAACACAAGCGCAAGATGATAGTATAGTAAGAATACTAAATGTGCGTTATTATCTCAATTTATTGTATCTCAATTTTTTATTATGCGACTAATGATACTATACTATATTTAGGATGCTCTATCAAGTAGGTAGCAGACGCAATTTATCTCCCAATCTCCCACCTTAGAGGTCGGAGTCTTCTTGCTGTAAGAGGATAAATTCAAGCCTGTGGAGGATTTGTATCTATAAATTCAAGCCTCCAGTTATACCTTCCAGTCTTTTCATCTTTTTCATAGTAAAAATAAGCTGAGAACTTATTGCCACGTTTACTTACGCAGCCTCTGAAGCCTACCTTTCCATGCTCTAGCAAAATCTTTACCATCTCGTAAGATACTTTTTTTCCAAGAGAGGTAATAAAACGGTCATCTTTCCAGATGGCAAACTTGCAGCCTTTTTTCCATCCTGAACAGCCAAATGCCCTTGCTGTCTCTACAACTGGAGCCCCACATTCCGGACAGATACCGGCAGGTTCCGTGTGCAAAGGTTCTAATGTAACAGGCCCGCCGAATACTTTATCATTCTTTATTTTGTCAACAGATTCAATGACAAACTGCTCTATCATTGCGAGAAAATCGTCTTTTGTAAATTTCTTTCGCTCAATATCTGACAATGTTTTTTCCAGACGGCCTGTATATTCCAGATCAAAAAGTTCTCTTGCCGGAAATGTTTCTACAAGTATTTTTCCTAAATCTGTACAGCTTAAGCTCTTGCCCTTTGCCTTAATATATCCCGCATCTTTTAACTTTTTAATGGTTTCCGCACGGGTTGCCGGTGTACCGATACTAAATCCACTCAAAATGGCCATCATCATCTGTTCTTCTTCTTTTTCCTCATATTTCTTCCCGCAGGTTTCCATAACTTTAAGAAGTGTCTTTTCCGTATGTGGTTTTGGTGGTTTTCGCTCTACTTCGTTAATTTCTGACTTTATAAGAGGCAGAACATCTCCCTTTTTCACTGCTGGAAGAATTGTTTCTTTGGCATCAATACCTTCGATTAATTTCCAGCCTGCTTCAAGCTGTACCTTTCCTTTTGCGACAAACTCTCCCGGAATATCTGTATTCTGCATTTTTATGTGAAGTACTGTATCTTCTGCAACTGCGATTGGCATAAATTGTGCTAAAAATCTGTTTTTCACAGCTTCATATACAATTCGTTCTGACTCATTTAAGCTTCCTGGCTGCATGTAGGTTGGAATAATCGCTGAGTGACTTTCTACTTTTTTACTGTCAAAAATACGCTTTGTACTTTTAAACTGTATCATCTCTTCATAAGGGCAGCTTTTTTTATGGATATTCAGAACCTTAGCTGTTTTTTCCTTGAGGCTTTCGTCAAGGACAACACTCGCCGTTCTTGGATAAGTAATAAACTTTTTCTCATACAATTGCTGTGCCGTCTTTAATACCCTGTCAGAAGTCCACCCTTTATATTTTGAAGTTATATAGCCCTGAAGACCTGACAGATTAAAAAGATAGGGAGGGTACTCTTTCTTATTTGTTATCTTTTTGGAAACAACTTCACCATTTTTATCTTTAATCTTTTCCTGAATCTCTTTTAATTCTTCGGGATTATCGAACTTTTCCCCAGCTTTTATATAATAAATACTGTCGAACTTCTTTTTGTCTTCCGTCTGAAAAATGCCCTTTAATTTATAATATTTTGTCACTTTAAAGTCCGCAATTTCTTTATCCCTGTCATAGATTATCTTAAGTGTCGGCATCAGCACTCTTCCAACATTCAACAGACGGATATTTTTCTGGTTACGGTATTTCAAGGTAGCAACTGAAGTAAGGTTGATTCCAATAAGCCAGTCTGCAATCTGCCTGCCAAAACCTGCGTCCTGCAATGATTTCATTTCTTCATTTGGCTTTAAATTCTGTAACCCTCTGTTTACTTCCTCTGCTGTCCACTCATTTAATAAGATTCGTTCTACCGGCTTTTGTGGGGAAATGTAATTAATAATTTCATCTGCGATGATCTGCCCTTCTCTGTCATCATCCGTTGCAGAAATAATTCCCTCTACATCCGATCTTTCCATCAGGCTTTTTATAATATCCATCTGCTGGACAACACCACTATCCGGTTTATCTTTATTCTTTCCATCAGACTTTATCTTATATAAAAACTTTTCCGGAATATAGGGAAACTTCTCAATCTTCCAGCTTCGCATCTCCGGGTCATAATCTCTTGCATCATAGAGCTGCAAAAGATGGCCAAATGCCCAAGTAATTATATAATTCTGCCCTTCAAAATATCCATTCCGCCGGGAAGAAGCGGTGGCATCCGCAATGTTTTTTGCCACAGACGGTTTCTCCGCTATAATTAACTTTTTCATTGAATTCCCTTCTTTCTGGATGTATTTATGTAACGCAAACTACTATAACATAATTTTTTTATTCTGTGAACCTTAGAGCGTGTTTGAAAAATACTCTGGCGGAAATTCTTCTCTTTTCTCATTTTCAAAAAAATGATATACTATTTTCAATAACTATAGTAATTTTCAGTTATACAGCAAGTATTTTTACTGATAATCTACATTTAATCTAATCTGCATCGCTGAAAATTACTACAAATAATCTCACAATATACTCAAAAACGTATACAAAAAGGAGGATTACTTACTATGACACCAAAGCAGGAAGCATGGGCTATTCAGGCCGAGCATGTAATCAAACAGATGGAGCGCAGACACTTTAATGCTTATTACTGTTCTACAAAAGAGGAAGCTTTAACAAAAGCTTTATCCATTATTGAAAAGGGTTCTGTCATTGCAAGTGGAGGCTCAGCTACTTTAGGAGAAGTGGGTCTGCTCGATTACATAAAGAACCATTCTGAAGATTACACCTTTATTGACCGCAGTATTGCAAAAACAGAAGATGAAAAAAGACAGATTCACGCAAAGGCAATTCTGTCTGATTATTATCTTATGAGTACGAATGCATTTACCATCGACGGACAGCTTGTCAACATTGATGGGAACGGAAACCGTGTCAGTGCACTTTGCTACGGTCCAAAGCATGTGGTAATTATTACTGGTATGAATAAGTTAGTTCCTTCTGTAGATGCCGCTTACAAACGAATCCGTCAGGATGCCTGCCCGCCAAACTGTGTACGTCTTGGACTTACTAATCCATGCAGCAAGACAGGCATCTGCGGAGAATGTATGTCTGCATCCTCAATCTGTGACCTTTTCGTTACAACAAGAATGTCACGTTATCCTGATAGAATTCATGTTATCATGGTAGGAGAAGAATTAGGATATTAATTTTTTATCCATTTTTAAAAAATATTTTGCGAGGGTATGTATCAGCTTGTCAAAGTCTAATGGCTTTGCAATGTGTTCATTCATTCCAGCCTCCTTGGCAGCAATAATATCCTCGTTAAATACATTGGCAGTCATAGCAATGACTGGAACCGTTCTGGCATCCTTTCTTTTCAGCTTTCGAATCCTCTTCGTTGCTGTAAGTCCATCCATAACCGGCATCATAACATCCATCAAAATCACATCAAAACTATCACTTTCTGACTGCTCAAAAAGTTCTACCGACTCTAAACCGTTCCTGGCAACTATAATTTCTGCTCCTGCATCTTCAAGAATATACTGTGCCACTTCAAGATTTAAGTCATTATCTTCTACAAGCAATATCTTCATTCCCTCTATAGAAGTTTCTTCCTCTTCTGTCTCTGTTTCTTCGAAACAGACCGTATCAAGCTTTACAGGAAGTGTGATCGTAAAAGTACTTCCCTCTCCCTGCTTTGTCTCAAGGGTAATGGTTCCTTTCATCTTATTAATAAGATTCTTAACAATAGACATACCAAGCCCTGTCCCCTGATAACTAGAGCGATTCTCCGCATGTTCCTGTGTAAATGGCTCAAAAATATGTTCTGCGAATTCCTCACTCATTCCAATTCCTGTATCCGAAACAATAAATTCAAACTTTACATATTCTCCATCACAGGATAACTCTCTTGCCGAAACAAAAATATCTCCCCCCGGATTTGTATACTTAATCGCATTACTTATAATATTTACTAAAATAGAACGAACATAGTTCGGACTGCCACAGACGCATGGATGCTCTATCGCTCCTTCTATATCCTGCTCGATCGTAAGACTCTTTTCGGAAGCAATAATCTCCTGAACTGCCAGCGTACCATTCAAAAGTCTTATCATATCAAACGGCTCTTCCACAAGCTGAATACTTCCCGTCTCAATTTTTGACATGTCAAGAACATCATTAATCAGAGACAAAAGCTGATCGGCTGCCCCACGCATCTTTGAAAGGCATAAATCCATTTTTTCCGGATTATTAAGATGTGCCTGTGCAATATCAAGCATTCCCATCATGCCGTTAATTGGAGTTCGTATATCGTGAGACATATGGGATAAAAACTCCGATTTTGCCCGTACCGCTGCCTCTGCATCCTGTGTCTTTTTTTGCAACAGACGCTGCTGATTATTAACAAAAATCAGCAAAATCGTTATTGTAAGAGAAGTATTGGCCCACGGCATTGTATTAAAGAAACACTGCAGGAAAATCCCAATAAAAAATGGAACAATGTAAAAAACTGGCTGCCATAAAACCTTCCTTTTTTCTGCATTTTTTTCTTTATGAATTCTCCACAAACTAAGCAAAACAGAATATGCATTATAAATATTAGCTATCATCAAAATCTGTGGATACTTATAAATCCATTCTGTCCGATAAGATGCCACTATTATTATACAAAGTACATCAATTGGTATATGTATCGTAATCAAAGGTATACGCTTTTTAAACATATCCGAGCCATATATATTTTCGCTATAGCAAAGGAAAAACAACGATATAGAGGCTACAGAAAAGATAAAAGCCGCATCTAATATAAACAGGACATTCCTCCCTGCAGTCTGCTTAAATAGTATTCCAAACACATCCGATAAATCACAGACACAGACGGCAATCAGCAATTGCAGAATCCACCTTTCTGATTTGCCAAATCCCGGTGTCCTGCTAAGCACATATACCAGAATATTATTAATCAGCATCATAAAAATAACGGTATATATATAACTTATATTCCATGCTTCCATTTTGATTACCCCTTCGAATTATAAATATTTATTCATAACTTTATGTAATACTTTCATTAATTCTTGTTTTTTACAAGCATATTTATGATAGCATATATTGGATCAATTTTCTATATAAAATGTTTTTCTTTAACAATTTCCACTTATTTTCAATCATTTATGACACATAGCATAATGATTAGGGGCTATCTGTACTTTTCATCTGTATGCCACTGCATCAGAAGATACATTTACTTAATATGCACATCCTCGCCAAATGCGTATTTTGGAATCAAAATCATATGAAGAATACTGAAGGCATAGAATAAATTCTAACTTTGTTCCAACATCCAAAGTCAGCTCTCAAAGAAAGAAAAGACCCTATATCAGTGATAGAGTCACTGATATAGGGTCTTTTCTTTCTTTGGGAACGTCTACCTTGCCTGCGGCAATTAGAATTTATCCCCCTGATAGATTGGATATTTTTCTGTAAGAGACTTAACGATTGCTTCTGCCTCTTCCAGTTTATGGTCGATGATCGTAAGCTTAATTGCCTCTGCAATCTGTACCATATCGTCTTCTTTTAATCCTCTAGATGTAACAGCAGGTGTTCCAAGACGAAGACCACTTGTTACGAATGGAGACTGTGGGTCATTAGGTACTGTATTCTTGTTACATGTGATATGTACGGAATCTAATAATTTTTCCATGTCTTTTCCTGTAAGTCCCATCTTACGAAGGTCTACAAGCATCAGATGGTTATCTGTTCCGCCAGATACAATATCAAATCCTCTTTCGATTAATGCATCTGCTAATACAGAAGCATTCTTTACAATCTGTTTCTGGTATTCTTTAAATTCTGGTGTTAATGCTTCTTTTAAACATACAGCTTTCGCTGCGATTACATGCATTAAAGGACCACCCTGGATTCCTGGGAAGATAGCTTTGTTGAAGTTATATTTCTTATTCACTTCATCGCTTGATAAAATCATACCACCTCTTGGTCCACGAAGTGTCTTATGAGTTGTTGTTGTTGTAACGTGTGCGTATGGGATTGGGCTCTCATGAAGACCTGCAGCTACTAAACCTGCGATATGAGCCATATCTACCATTAATACTGCTCCAACTTCATCTGCGATCTCACGCATTCTCTTGAAGTCAATCTTTCTTGCGTATGCACTTGCACCGGCAATAATCATCTTTGGATGACATTCTAAAGCGATTTCTCTTACTTTATCATAGTCGATAACACCTTCGTCATTTACACCATAAGGTACGCAGTGATAATTCTTACCAGACATATTTACAGGACTTCCGTGTGTTAAATGTCCGCCATGGTCAAGGTTCATTCCCATGTAAGTATCTCCCAGATTCATTACTGCGAAAAATACTGCCATGTTTGCCTGTGCGCCGGAATGAGGCTGAATATTAACATATTCACAGCCAAATAATTCTTTTGCTCTTTCGATTGCCAGATTCTCTACAACGTCTACATACTGACATCCACCATAATAACGTTTTCCTGGATATCCTTCTGCGTATTTATTTGTAAGGTGGCTTCCCATTGCTGCCATTACTGCTTCGGATACTAAATTTTCTGAGGCAATCAGCTCCAGATTATTTCTCTGTCTTCCAAGCTCGTCCTCCATTGCTTTTGCAACTTCTGGATCAAAATCCTTCACATAATCAAAACTAAACATTTCTATTCCTCCGTTTTCTATACTGCATCTTCTAAAACAGATATGCATATGGAGATTATAGCATACTGATAAAATACAAGCAATGATTAAATCCTATCGTATTGTAGGCTTTTTAGTTAAAAATATAAAGTTCCTCCGTACGTTTACAATTCTTCCCTGTATTTTTTTGCATTACATAGAAAACTTTTATCTTAATTTGCGTGAGCATTCTCGTACATTAAAAAAATACTTTTTACAAGATATATTTTCCAATTTGCGGGAAATTACTTTTTATTTTTTTAACTCACTCTTAAAATATACGAAATACCTTTTCAATGATTCTATCTTTTTTCATAAATATTGCAAAAAATCATAACACCTGAATGACTTCTCTCACATTAGATACACCAATTACCTGAATCTTCTGACAAATGTTATCTCCAAGTACTTCGGCATTCGTTTTTGGCATAATACATCTGGTAAATCCCATCTTAATCGCTTCGGCAAGTCTCTGCTCTACATGACTGACACCACGAACTTCTCCAGTAAGACCTACCTCACCAAAAATCAATGTTCCCTCATGAACAGGAAGATTGCGATAACTTGATACAACTGCACAGATGATTCCAAGATCAATTGCCGGTTCTCCAAGTTTCATTCCTCCGGCAAGATTGACATAGGCATCGCAGCCTCCAAGCTGCATTCCTGCCTTTTTCTCAAGAACTGCCAGTAAGAGATTTACTCTGTTAAAATCAATTCCAACCGTAGTACGTCTTGGCATATTAAAACTTGTCGGAGAGACTAATGCCTGAATCTCGATTAACAGTGGTCTAGTTCCCTCCATTGAACAGACAACCACGGAACCTGACGCATCCGTCGGTCTGCCATCAAGCATTACTTTGGATGGATTCTCCACTTCGACGAGTCCCTGCTCTTTCATCTCAAATACACCAATCTCATTCGTCGAGCCAAAACGATTCTTTACGCCTCGAAGGATTCGGTAAATTGCCGTCTGGTCCCCCTCGAAATAAAGAACGGTGTCCACCATATGCTCCAATGTTTTTGGTCCGGCAACGACACCTTCTTTTGTAACATGACCAACTAAAAATACAGCGATTCCTTCTACTTTTGCAAGCTGCATCAGCACAGAAGTAACCTCTCGCACCTGACTGACACTTCCCGCTGCAGAAGTAATTTCTTCGCTGTACATTGTCTGTACAGAATCCACTACAACCATATCCGGTTTTGCTTCTCTTACCGCTTCTGCCGCCGCATTAATATCTGTCTCGCAAAGAAGAAAAACATTTTGCTTAAATCCGCCAAGCCTCTGTGCACGCATCTTAATTTGTTTTAAAGATTCCTCTCCTGAAACATAAACAACCTTTTTCCCACTGTTTGCCTGATAACGGCAAATCTGCAGGAGTAGAGTAGACTTTCCAATTCCCGGATCACCACCTACTAACGTAAGCGACCCCTTTACAATTCCCCCACCAAGAACCCGGTCAAGTTCTGGAATTCCGGAGCTTGACCGATCTTCCTCTTCCATAGATACTTCAAATAATCCTGTAAGCTCCTGACGAGGCAGATTATCTCCTCTCTTTCCAGTCCCTTTAGACATCGGACTTACCTTCTCCTCTGTCATCGTATTCCACTGGTGACAACCGGGACACTGTCCCATCCATTTGGGTGTTTCGTAACCACATTCTTTGCAAAAAAATACGGTCTTTGCCTTTGATTTTGCCATAGATAATTCCTTTCCAATTTTAATAAACAGAAGTCAAAAGCTTTCGCCCCCAAATCCTCTCTCCACGAATTTAATTCACCCCGGACAGCCAAAGACAGAACCCTTACAATGGAATAATCCATTTCTGTGGCCTCGGAGCAAGTGTTGGATGCGAGTGCGAAAGCAAGCATTCAACAGGCCGCGACTAAAGTCACAGAAATGGATTATTTCATTGCAAGGGTTCGTCTGTCATCCCAACGAATAAAATTCGTCCACCATCTATTTTACTATTTGGACTTTTGCTGTTTCTCCTGCATCTAATTCGATGCTGAAACTGATTTTTCCGCTGAGACTGGATTTGAGCTTGCCAATATTGGTATCGTTAACATATACTTTGTATTCCTTTTCAGGTTCTACTTCAAGAGTAATCTGTAAGTCATCCGCTGCCTCTGTCTCAAACACAATCTGGCGTTCTGTTTCTTTGTAACCATGTACAGCAGAACCTGGTACAGATTCATACACAACACCGCCATTTTTCTCTAAGCGGGTAATCTCCTGAAATGTTTTTACTTTATATGTATCGCCCTCAAATGAAAAATCATCAAGCTTTGTCTTTTGTGTGAGACTATAATCTCCAAAGCTTAAACTTCCATTCTCTTCTGCTTTTAATAGTTCTTTTACGTTAGCCATTGTTATATCCTCCGTATTTATATCTGTCAAGTTATCGTTATTATACAAGAAAACGGGAAATTTTTCTACAAAAAACACATAATTATTAAAAATTATTTTACAAAATTTCTATTGCAGATTATCTAGAGTGTGTTTGTTATATTTTTCTACTTTTTCTTCTTTTCTGCTTTCTTAACAACTGGCTTTCCATCGTTAATATCGAGAAGAATTCTGTCATTGTTTTTAATGTGGCCTTCGAGGTATTCATCTGCCAGAAAATCTTCCAATTCATTCTGGATAGCACGACGAAGCGGTCTTGCTCCATACTGTGGATCATATCCTTTTTCAAGGACATAGTCTGCTACTTTATCAGAGAATTTCAAAGTGAAGCCTGGATTTTTTGAAAGTCTGTCAGAAAGTTCTTTTAACAGCAATTCTACAATCTTCCTCTGTTCTGGTTTTTCTAATGTATGGAATACCATGATACCATCCACACGGTTGATAAATTCTGGTTTAAAGATCTGCTTCACTTCTTCCATTACATGGGACTTCATACGCTCATGATCTTCCTTTGCACTTCTTTCTGTAATAAAACCAAGATTCTTCGGTGCCATGATTCGCTGCGCTCCGGCATTGGAAGTCATAATGATAACAGTATTTTTGAAGTCTGCCTTTCTTCCATTCGAATCGGTAATCTGTCCATCATCAAGTACCTGAAGTAAAATGTTAAATACATCGCCATGTGCTTTTTCAATCTCGTCAAATAAAATAACGCTATATGGCTGGCGGCGTACCTGCTCGGAAAGCTGTCCACCTTCTTCATATCCCACATATCCTGGAGGAGAACCAATGAGTTTGGATACGCTATGTTTTTCCATATACTCGGACATATCAACACGGATCATCGCATTTTCATCGCCAAATAATGCCTCAGCAAGTGCTTTGGAAAGTTCGGTCTTTCCTACACCAGTTGGTCCTAAGAACATAAAAGAACCAATTGGCCTTTTCGGATCTTTTAACCCAACACGGCCACGTTTGATTGCTTTTGCAACCATCTTTACTGCCTCATCCTGCCCGATTACTCTTTTCTTTAACGTATCCTCAAGACCAAGCAGACGCTGTGATTCGCTCTGGCTGATACGGGTTACCGGAATCTTTGTCCAGGAAGAAACAACCTCTGCTACATCATTCTCTGTAACATTAACACGGCTGACTGCTTTTTTCTGCTCCCAGAGTTTTCTTTGTTCTTCGAGTTTTTCCAGTACTGTTTTCTGCTTTGTATTATTCGTTTTGGCCTTGCGCAGATTGCCCTCCGCAAGTGCCTCTTCTTTTCGCTTTCCATATTTATCAAACTGTTCTTCTAATGCCCGCATTTCATCAGACATTGTGTATAAGCCGACTCTCTTTTTAGAAGCAGCCTCATCCATAACATCAATCGCTTTGTCTGGAAGAAAACGGTCACTGATATATCGTTCTGATAATTCTACGGCTGCCTGAATTGCTCCGGCAGTATAATGAACATGATGATGCTGTTCGTACTTTTCCTTTAAGCCATTAAGAATTGCAACTGCCTCTTCCTTCGTTGGCTCTTCTACGGCAACTGGCTGAAAACGTCTTTCAAAAGCGGCATCTTTTTCAATATATTTTCGATATTCCTCACGAGTTGTCGCACCGATTAACTGAATCTCTCCTCTGGCAAGAAATGGCTTCATAATATTAGAAGCATCAATCGCGCCTTCTGCTCCTCCTGCTCCAATCATCGTGTGAATCTCGTCAACAAATAAAAGAATATCCCCTCTGGAAATCACTTCTTGAAGGAGTTTTTTAATTCTCTCCTCAAATTCTCCTCTGTATTTAGAACCTGCAATCATTCCTGGAAGATCTAATGTCATTACCTTTTTGTCCCAAAGCATTTCTGGCACTTCTCCACGCACGATCCACTGTGCAAGCCCCTCTACGATTGCTGTTTTTCCGACTCCCGGCTCACCGACAAGACAGGGACTATTCTTTGTACGGCGGCTTAAAATCTGAATCATTCGCTCAATTTCCTGGCTTCTTCCAACAATCGGATCTAACTTCCCTTCTTTTACCCTCTCTGTCAGATCCACACAATATGCTGCGACCATAGAATTCTTTTTTTTCGCCTTCTTTGGTGCAGTAAGTGACTGGAATTCTTTCTGTGCTCTCGTTGAATCTACCCCTGTCGCAACTAAAACATCTACATAAATTTTCTTTAGATTAATATTCATGCCTTTCATCAAACGAAGCGCAATACAATCTTTTTCTTTGATGATCGCAAGTAAAATATGTTCTGTCCCTATCTGCTGTGCATGCATGCGAATTGCTTCTTCTTCGCTTGTCAAAAGAACATGTTCTGCTTTAGGACTGTATCCGAGAAACGTCTGATTCGCATTATCTCCTAATGCTGCTGATTCTCCCAATACTGCCTCTAAAAAATTCTCATAGTTAAGACCATTCTCATAAAGTACTCGTCCAGAAAGAGAATCTGGCTGTGCTAAAAGTCCCAGAATAAGATGTTCGGTTCCTATATATTTCTGGTGGCATGAAGCTGCATCTTGCGCTGCTTTCTCCAATGCCTGGGAAGCATAGTTATTATATTCTGTTCTCATTCCTATCCTCGCTTTCTATTCTTCCTCTTCTATCATAAGAAATGTGTCATACATTTCCTCTACTAACTGTTTCATCTCATCTTTTGTAATCTCTTTGCAGATAGCCTGCGCTACAATCATCTGCATGTATTCATTCACCTTCATCATTTCTTCTGATTTGTCACTAATCTGTACAGAAATGACTGCTCCCTTTCTTCGATCAAGCTTCAGATAGCCTTCCTGGCGCAGCATGGCGTATGCCTTATTCACCGTATGCATATTCACACCAAGTTCTCCTGCTAAGCCACGCACAGAAGGAAGGGAATCCCCCTCATGGAGCTGTTCCTGCGCGATCTGCATGACAATCTGATTGCGAAGCTGTATGTAGATTGCCTCCGGGCTGTTAAAATCAAGTTTTATTCTCATATTTATCATCCCATTCTTTTAAGATATCTTCTGTGTTATATAGACTATATCATATAGCGCAAAAAATCAAGTCCATAAACAAAAAAACGTACAAAATGTATCCTTATCTGACAGTAAAATACATCTTATACGTTTTCTTTCTTTTGATTTTTTAAACATACTTTAAAATGTATAAAAAAATACTCTAATACTTATCTGCGAGAAGCTGGCAATATAGAATCTCCAACGCTTCTTTTACTGCGCTGTGACGAACCCCCTGACGATTCCCGCCGTAAAAACAGCGCTTCACTATCGTACGTCCCTTTACACAACATCCAATATAAACCAGCCCTACCGGTTTTTCTTCTGTTCCCCCTCCTGGACCTGCAACTCCTGTTGTAACAACAGAGGCATCCGCTCCCGCTGCTCTTACTGCACCTTCAGCCATCTCTGCCGCTGTCTGTCTTGAGACAGCACCATATTTCTCAAGAGTCTCCTTTTTTACACCAAGCAGCTTATGCTTAGCTTCATTAGAGTAAGTAACATAACTTTCCTTAAAAACTTCTGAAATTCCGTCGGCATTTACAAGCGTGCCTGCTACAAGACCGCCTGTGCAGGATTCGGCAGCAGTTACTGTCATCTTCCTGTGAATCAAAATCCGTGTAATTTTCTTTTCAATTGGTTCTTCTGCCATAATCCGATCGGAACTCATTATTTTTCATTGCCTCCCTCTTTTAACACATCAATGTTCTTTGCAAGATAATCTACTAAAGAAACAATCGTAAGAATTAATGCAATATATATAAGAATCTGCTCAGCGATATGTATTCCTCCAGCATATGCAGGGAAGTTTTCTCCGAGGTTAAGCATCAGTAAAATAATTGCAAACATCTGGAAATTTGTTTTGAACTTGCCCCAATAACTTGCTGCAATAACAACACCGCTATCGCTGGCTACTAAACGGAATCCACTAATAACAAACTCTCTTGCAATAATAACAATAACAATCCATGCAGCGATCTTATTCTGTGCTACAAGACAGATAAACGCAGAAGAAACAAGCATTTTATCTGCAAGTGGATCCATAAACTTTCCGAAATTTGTTACAAGATTATACTTTCTTGCAATATGTCCATCTAAAAAGTCTGTAATACTAGCTGCACAGAACAGTACTGTAGCGATCCATTTAGAACCTGCAACGAAATCTGTTAACAGGAAAAATACAAAAAATGGAATCATAATGATTCTTACAATTGTAAGCTTATTCGGTAAATTCATCGGCATAAATAACATCTCCCATCAAATCATATTCATTTGCTCCCGTAATGCGAACAGGAACGATATCACCGGAAATCAATTCTTCCTCCGCCCGGACAAATACATTTCCGTCTACCTTCGGCGCATCCATATAAGTTCTTCCAATATAGATATCGTCTTCATATAAGTAACCCTCTATTAAAACGGACATTTCATCATCAATTCGACTTGCAGCTTTATCAGCAGAAATCTCCTGCTGTAATGCCATAATCTCATCCCGGCGGCTTTCCTTTACTTCTTCTGTAATCTGACCGTCCATCTCTGCAGCTTTTGTTCCTTCTTCTGCTGAGTATGGGAATACACCAAGTCGGTCAAATTCCATACTGTCTACAAAGTCCACCATATTTTTGAATTCTTCTTCGGTCTCACCAGGAAAACCAGTAATTAAAGTTGTACGAAGAACAATGTCCGGTATTTCTTTCCTTAACTTCTCTACAAGAGAAACTAATTCTGCTCTATTGGTGCGGCGGCCCATACGCTTTAATATCGTATCCTCACTATGCTGAATTGGAATATCAAGATAATGACAAATCTTCTTCTCTTTCTTCATTACAGCAATCAATTCATCCGTAATTTCTTCCGGATAACAGTACAAAATACGAATCCATTCAATTCCTTCGATTTCACAAAGTTTTGTTAAAAGTTCTGGCAGTGCCTTTCTTCCATAACAGTCCATACCATAAACCGTTGTTTCCTGGGCAATAAGAATTAATTCCTTTACCCCGCCCTCAGCAAGCTTTCTTGCTTCCTCTAACAGATCTTCCATTGGGAAACTACGATAATGTCCCCGAATATATGGAATGATACAGTATGTACAGCGCTTATTACATCCTTCTGCAATTTTTAAATAAGCAGTATATCCACCAGTTGTTACTACACGTTTATCTGCTAAGGAAGCAGGAAGCAAATCAATAGAAGGACAACAGTTTACAAAGGACTTCTCCTTGGGTTCTTCTACTGCAGCTTCTTTCTGTGATGCCTCTGCCTCAGCAAGAATCTCATCAAGAATCGGAACAATCTCTGTATATCCCGTTGTTCCAATTACTGCATCCACTTCTGGAATCTCCTGCTGAATCTCATCCTGATACCGCTGTGCCATACATCCTGTTACAATAAGTGCCTTGAGTCTGCCCTTTTTCTTCCATTCTGCCATCTCGAGAATCGTTTCTACACTCTCTTCTTTCGCATCATGAATAAAACAGCAAGTATTTACTACAATCGCATCTGCCTCGGACTCTTCCTGTGCCACACGGTATCCCGCTTCATTTAAAAGTCCAAGCATCTTTTCACTATCTACGAGGTTCTTGTCGCATCCTAGTGATACAAATAATACATTTTTCATCGGTTATTCATCCTTAACGCTGCTTCTACGCAGTTATTCATTAACATGGCGATTGTCATCGGGCCTACTCCTCCTGGAACAGGAGTAATCGCAGAAACTTTATCTACTACCTTATCATAATCAACATCACCACAAAGTTTATTCTCTTCATTTCTGTGGATTCCTACATCAATTACGACAGCCCCATCTTTTACATAGCTGTCATCAAAGAATTTTGGCTTTCCAATCGCAGCTACTAAAATATCTGCTCTCTGGCATACTTCTTTTAAATTTTTTGTATGAGAATGGCAGATTGTTACCGTTCCATTCTCTCTTAAAAGAAGCATGGACATCGGTTTACCAACGATATTGCTGCGCCCAACAACAACGCAGTCTTTTCCATCAATAGAGATGCCGGAACGTTTTAATAACTGGATAATTCCTGCTGGAGTACAAGATACAAAGCCTGGCTCTCCTGTAGATAAAGCACCTACACTCTGTGGATGGAATCCATCAACATCCTTTGCTGGAGAGATTGCCTGAATAATCTCTTTCTCGTCCATATGTGCAGGCACTGGAAGCTGTACAAGAATACCATTCACATGATCATCCTTATTCAGACGGCTAATTAAACTAAGCAGTTCTTCCTGTGTTGTCTCTTCTGGAAGCTCATAAGCCTGTGACTCAATTCCAATATACGCACATGCTTTCTTTTTATTATTCACATATACGCTTGATGCAGGATCACTTCCTACCTGAATTACAGCTAAACATACAGAAATGCCTTCTTCTTTTAACAGCTTTACCTGTTCTTTTAATTCCTCTTTAATATCGGAAGATATCTTTTTTCCATCAATTCTTAAAGACATAGTATCTCCTCTTTTCTTCATTTATTATGTATTTATACATAGATATTGTACCTATTTAAAATCAAAAAGTAAACACATTAACGATATTTATCTTCACTTTAAATAGCCACAAGATATTTAATAATACAACAAATTTTTCATTTCGTAAAGTCCTGCCGCCAGTTCTTTACAAATTCTTTGCAATTTTTATAAATATTCCTCAAAATAGGATTCTAACTGTTCTGAAGACATTAATACTTTCCGCGGCTTTGTTCCTTCTTCCGGACCCACGATTCCTGCATCCGAAAGCTGATCCACTATTCTTGCTGCTCGATTAAATCCAATCTTAAACATTCGCTGCAGCATTCCAATGGAAGCCTTGTCTTTTTCAATAACAAAGCGGGCTGCTGCTTCAAAATATTCATCTCTTTCCTGAGAAACCGCACTGCTCTTTAATTTATTTTCAATTTTTTCAGTTACTTCTGTATCGTATACTGCCACATCTTCATTTTCTTTTAAAAATGTAACCACATCGCTAATCTCATTATCGGAAATAAAAGCCCCCTGCACACGCACCGGTTTAGAGTATCCTGCCGGATAAAAGAGCATATCTCCCTTACCAAGAAGCTTTTCGGCTCCATTCATATCAATAATTGTACGGCTATCTACACCAGAAGAAACAGAGAATGCAATTCTTGATGGTACATTTGCCTTAATAAGCCCCGTGATAACATTAACCGATGGACGTTGTGTTGCAATAACCAGATGAATTCCTGCTGCTCTTGCAAGCTGTGATAATCTTACAATAGCATCTTCTACTTCTCCAGGAGCCACCATCATAAGATCTGCAAGCTCATCGATAATAATGACAATCTGTGGCATTTTTTTTATAGTTTCTGGATCAATCTCTCCAGATTTCTGAAGTTCCCTTACCTTTTTATTGTAACCTTCAATATTACGAACACCAGTTTCTGTAAACTTCTTATAACGATTTGTCATTTCTGCTACAGCCCAGTTTAATGCTCCTGATGCCTTTTTCGGATCAGTAACAACTGGAATAAGCAGATGTGGAATTCCATTGTAAATACTTAATTCTACCATCTTAGGATCAATCATGATAAGCTTGACTTCTTCCGGTGCTGCCTTATATAAAATGCTCATAATCAAAGTATTGATACACACTGACTTACCAGATCCTGTCGCTCCTGCAATTAATAAATGTGGCATCTTGGCAAGATCTGTTACTACGGTCTTTCCTCCAATATCTTTTCCAACTGCAAAAGCCAATTTGGATTTAAATGTTTTAAATGTCTGACTTTCTATCAAATCCCTAAAATGTACGGTCTGATTATGTTTATTCGGAATCTCAATTCCAATTGCTGCCTTTCCCGGAATCGGTGCCTCGATTCGGATATCAGATGCTGCAAGATTCAGCTTAATATCGTCTGTCAGAGAAAGAATCTTACTTACCTTTGTTCCCTGTTCCGGGAACATCTCATATCTCGTAACAGAAGGGCCACAGCTTATATCTGTAATTGTCACATTCACTCCAAAACTTTTTAATGTCTCATACAGTTTCTGCGCTGTTTCCTGTAAATACTGCTGCTGGCCAGAGGAGTGTCCCTGTTCTTCTTTTATAAGAAGACTTGCGGGAGGAAACAGGTAATCTTTTCCTTCTGCTTTCTTTCTATCTGGAACTACTTCTTTGCTTTCTACAGATGATACTTTCTGAGCTGTTTCTTTCTTAATGGTATCTTGCCTTGCCATTTGCTTTTCTTGAATGGCAATATCCCTATCGTTAACTTCCGAAGCATTATCTTTTGCTTCTGTATCTCTTTGCTTTATCTCAGCCCCATTTTTCCAGATTCTGCTCTCCTCATTTTCTTCCTGTTTTTCCTTCATATCCTTTACTGCTTCTATCTCAGGGACTTCTTTCTGTTCAATCGCCTGATCAGCCGCATCCGGATAAACATTTTCTTCCGAAATGGCTTCTGCCTCAGATACAATACTTTCAGAAACTTCTTCTATCAAACTACCCAAATCTTCATTGATTCGGATTTCTTCTGGCAGTGAAGTATGGAATGCTCCCTTTTCTTTATATGGTGGGGCATAGCTTTCTTCTTGCACTTCTAAAGTACTCTCTTGTGCCTGTTCTGAAATTAATGAGGTATTTTCCTCTGGGAATGTAAACGCACTGAAATCTAACTTACCTTTAAATGGTTCTGTCTTCCCATCCTCTTCTGTGAATGGATAAATCTGCGGATGAAGTTCCCTTACACAATCCTTTCTTTTCACCTCATCAGAGGAAGTAAACACCGGGACATTCACCTTTATATTTTTTATTGTTTTCTCTTGTTCTGCTGACGTAGATGACTGCTTTTTCGGGTTCTTTTTCTCCTTCTTTTCTTCTAGTTCTTTCACCTTTTCTTCGCACTGTTTTGCTCTTTTCTTATCCGAAGTCTTCTTATAGCCACTCTTCATCTTCAAAAATGAAGTCGCCTTATCTGAAGATTCCTCTTCCTCTTCTAAATTGATCAATCTGTCTTCTGCTGCTGCCGCTTCTCTTTCTAAACGCCGTTTCTCGGCAGACTTTTCCCACTCTTCTTTTGAAGCCCGCACATTCTTAACCATCTTTTTAAAGAAAGAAACAAAAGATCTTTGTGTCAGCAAAATACATGCGAGCAAAAATACACAGATAAGAACAACCATCGCTCCTGCTGTTCCAAATCCCTCTCTTAATAAAAACGCAACTCCGCCCCCGATAATTCCTCCTGTTGCATGATTATTAATCGCCACAGAAAATAAATCATGCACTGTCACTGTCGTATCTTTATATAATAACTGCGATACGGCCGATACTTCCATCAAAATGACAAATCCTGCACCACACTTCTTCATTGCCAACGTACTGTAATCATTGGCAACCAAAATTGTTATACCAAGGAAGAAAAATACTGGCATAACAAACTGGGCACAGCCAAAAATACCAAAAAAGAAGCTGGCCAGCCATTTTCCGATCAATCCACAATGTCCAAAATTACTAAACATCATAAGAACGACCAGACCAAAAGCAACAACCAACGTAATCTCACTGCTCATCGGAATTCCTTCTGCCTTTTGGGATGCGTTTTTTCTGGTTCCCGAAGTATGATTTTTCGCTGTAGTTTTTCTGGTCACATTATTCTTTGTTGTGACTTTCTTTGTTGTTTTTCGTTTTATCTTATTCTCGTTTGTTTTATTACTTGCCATACATAACACCTTTATTTTCTAAGTTTGATATCTTTATCATCATATCACAAATACCGTCAGAAAAAAAGATGCGTTCTTAAAATAAATAACACATTTTTTCTTCTATCATTTTTTCTCCTGTCTTTTCTTCCTGCTTCTTTCAATCTCCTGATGCAGCCAGAAAAGCGCTTCAGAAACACCACCAACTTCATCAATAATTCCTTCTTCCACCGCCATTTTTCCTACAAGAATTGTTCCTAAATCTTTTACCATCATCCCCTGACGTATCATCATTCTTTCCAGTCTGCTTTTCGCAACTCCTGTATGTGCTTCTACAAATGTAACAATCCTATCCTGTATCAGCCGAAAGTATTCAAATGTCTGCGGCGCACCAATAATCGTACCATTCAGTCGTACTGGATGCAGAATCATCGTTGCCGTCGGTGCAATAAATGTTCGATCTGCCGCTACTGAAAGAGGTACTCCAATAGAATGACTATCTCCAATCACAAGAGAAACCGTCGGTTTTTTGATAGATGCAATCATTTCTGCTGCCGCAAGGCCACAGGAACAATCGCCTCCCACCGTATTAATCAGGAGAAATAATCCATCTATCTCCTGATTATCCTGTACTTGGGTAAGAAGCGGTAATAAATGTTCATATTTTGTCGTCTTTATTCTGTCTGATGATAAATGATGCCCTTCTATCTCACCGATAACAGATAAAAATAAAATATGATGCCCCGTCCCGTTATTCTCCAGTAATACTTCTCCAAGTTCTAGTAAACTTTCTAATTGCGTATTCATGAGCATCCTCCTTTATATTTTCATGTGCTTCCGAAATCTTTTACACCTGGAGCATGTTTCAAACACGCTCTAATCTTATAAAACGATTTTTCCGAAAGCAGCTTTCCCTTTAGCATGCTCATTTTGAAAGAAAAAACACCTAAGAATTATATCCTTTTTTTAATAATTCCTGGGTGTTTTATCTATTTTTAATCCTGTGTGAAAATATTCTTTAGAGCGTGTTTGAAAAATGCTCTAGACTTCCGTTTGTCTCTAAAGCTTTTATTCCTTTAGAATAAATCTCCTGCAGCTTTTCATCTTTTTGCATAAAAAGCCGATGTTCATTTTGAAAACGATGGCTTGTTTTAAGAACCTTCCAACTTTTAAATGTTTCTTTGTGCTGCTTATAATATTCCTTATCTGCAACGAGTATCTGTGTATTACCAGCCTCAATATCTGAAAGTGCTTCTCTTACAGACAAAAATGGAACTGCCCGCCCCTTATAACGATTTGCAAGATATTTCGCAAATACTTCCTCTTCTGTATCGGCAGGTGCTGCAATACTGTTATCTTTTATTTGTTTTAAAGTCGAAATGTTAGAACTTTTTGGCGCTAAAACACAAATATTAGATGTGTAGAATGACTTACTTGCCAAAATATTCTTACCTGAGGATGCATTTGTCGCTCCGATAAAGCCATCTATAGACTTCTTAGAAAGATTTTCATTATAAGAAGATGCATCTACAGGAACAAATTTATAAGTAAATGGTTCTTCTTTTGCCATTGCTGCAACAAAATCTGCATAGTATCCTTTTGGCAGTCCATCTTCTTCGTAATAATATGGTGCATTATCATCTATCACGCCGATATAATAATCTACCTTTGTCTCTGCCTCTTGCTTAGTGCCCCCTAATGTGCATCCTGTCAGAAGAAATAAGAATACTAACAGCATGATACTAACAGGTATCCTCTTCTTTTTTCGCATGGTGTTCCTCCCTGTCTGCTTTCCGATTTACAATCCTAACTCTCTACGATAAATTGCGATGCGGTTTTCAATTTCCTGCAATTCCTGCTCAATTTCCCTGATCCGTGCCTTACCTTTTTCCATATCAATTGCTGTTTCCTTCACAACTTTTGTAATGTAACGGGGAAGATTAAGATTATATTCATTTTTTTCTATCTCATCCCTCTCCACACAGGCACACAATCCAGGAATTGTCTTTCTCTCACTCCAAAGCTGATCTATAGTATCTATCTGTTCCTTATCAAGACTTTCTATCTCCGAGCAGTCAAAAAACAAGATATCTTTTCGTTCTCGATTCATCTGGAAAAATAAAATTGCCTCGGCCTGCCCTATAGAGTGAAATATGGAATCCGGAAGCAGCATTATTGTATCAAGACAATTCAATTCTTCCACAAGATACTTACGAATTTGCGCTTCTCTTCCTTCCCGGTAAAGCATCGCACCAGGAAAAACTGCCGCCAAAAATCCATTCTCTTTTAAACAAGAAATTGCTGTCAGTAAAAATGGAAATTCCCCCTTCGTTCCAGCATAAAACTGTTCTTTTCCAAGAGAAAGTTTTGGTGAAGCTATATATTCTCCTGCTTCTACACCTTCTGGCATAAAAATAAGGATATTATCTGCTCCATCTGGCAAATCTCTGATTGCTCTCCAGTCCTTTTTCATGAAAAGATGTAGGGAATCTAATGGAATTCCTCTCATATAACATACAATCGTAAAAATATCAATATATTCCTGTTCCTTTGTATAGCCATAAATCTCTATATTTTTTTCTGTACTTATAATGGAAGATGCCAAAATACCATACTGAAATTCTGGAAATAAAACTTTACATTTTCCTTTTTTCTTATGAAATCGCCTGCAAAAAAACTTATGATACAGTTCGCTTAGTTCTTCCGATATATAGGTATCTTTTTTTAACTTTGCAAATTCTGCAATCAGCAAAATAAATAGTTTTGGATACTGCCTGAGCAATTCTTCTTTACAATCCCAGCCATCAATTTTTTTTAGAAATTTACGAAAAAATCTTGCATAACTTTTTTGTTTTTCTAAAGAATGTACTCTTTCAAGGCTTTTATAAAATGAAAATTCTGTAAGTTGAAAATCTTTATTCAAAAGATGTAAAAAAGAGGAAGCGGATTCCATAAATTTTAAAAAGGAAGCTACCTGAAGCTTTCCACGTATTGCCATCTTCACTAATTCACCCGGCTTATAAGCCTCTTCTAGTGAGTCACCATGTTTTAAACAAAGATACTGATAAAATAAGAGGAACACACAACTATCTCTGTATTCCTCAAATGTCAGACCCGGATGACTCTCACTTAAAATTGACAAAAATTCATATTGTAACTGTTTTTCGTCCATCCGTTTCCCCTTTTATAATTTTTCTAAATGGTGCATCATTTCTTCTGTCAGAACTGCCTCTTCTAAACGCATCTTTTCCATAAGAAGTACTTTTTTCCGCTTCTGATAATAGTACAGCTTACCAATTGACATCTGCGTTGATAAATTCGGACACTCAATCATCAATTGACGAATCATGTGTACAGATAATACCTTAACTGAAGAGTTTCCCTGAATGGCAATCATCCGTTGCCTTTTTATCTCTGGATGTTCATTAAAATACCATGCAAAGTAATAGGGATCCATTATCCCATTCTGAAATTCTATCGAAACAAAATTGGATGGGATAATCTTGCCCTCATGCTGTTTCTCCAGTACGGCAGCACGATGGAAGGAGGTCAGTCCGATTACGATGCTATGCTCTTTTGCCAGATTTAAATTCTTCACCTTTTTTTTATCAACCAAAGCCGTAGGAACTTCATAATCCCACACTCCATTTTCCTCGTCAATTAACTGACTAATCGTAAGAATGGGATACTCTGCTCCCTCACTTAATATCTTTGGCTTTATCCTATTCAGTACAACACCATGCGTAATCTGGCTGATTTGTTCTAAAAGGAACTCCAACCTCACTGCCCCCTCGTAAAAATAATTTATTTGATAATCTCGCGAAGTGCCAGATTAATTCTTCCCATCTTATCAATTTCAAGAACTTTTACTTTTACTTTATCACCGATATTAACAACATCTTCTACTTTCTCTACTCTTTCTTTAGAAAGTTTAGAAATGTGAATCAGGCCATCCTTATTTGGAGCTAACTGTACAAATGCACCGAAGTTCATAATACGAACAACTTCTCCCTCATAAATCTTGCCTGCTTCTACAGGTTCTACGATAAGACGAATGATTTCCATTGCTCTGTCGATCATTACCTGATCTACACCACAGATATCTACTCTTCCCTCATCATTAATATCAATCTTAACGCCTGTCTCATCAATGATTGCGTTGATTGTCTTTCCCTGTTTTCCGATAATCTCGCTGATCTTATCTGGATCCACATGCATCTGCATAATCTTTGGAGCATATTCTCCAACGTGGTCTCTCGGTGTAGAGATTACTGGTTCCATAACATCAGTAAGGATATGTTCACGAGCTTCTTTTGTACGAGAAATTGCCTCACGGATAATATCTGGTGTTAAACCGTGAATCTTGATATCCATCTGAATTGCTGTAATACCATCATGTGTACCGGCAACCTTAAAGTCCATGTCTCCGAAGAAATCCTCAAGGCCCTGAATATCTGTTAATACGATGTAATCATCATCGCTGTCTCCTGTTACAAGACCTGTAGAAATACCTGCAACTGGTTTCTTAATAGGTACACCTGCTGCCATTAAAGATAAAGTAGATGCACAGATACTTGCCTGAGAAGTAGAACCGTTAGATTCTAATGTTTCAGAAACAGTACGAATTGCATATGGGAACTCGTCCTCACTTGGAAGTACTGGAACTAAAGCTCTCTCTGCTAATGCCCCATGACCGATCTCACGACGTCCCGGGCCACGGCTAGGCTTTGTCTCACCTACGGAGTAGCTTGGGAAATTGTAGTGATGCATATATCTCTTAGAAGTTACATTTGCATCAAGGCCATCAATCTTCTGTGCTTCAGATAATGGAGCTAAAGTTGTAATTGTCATGATCTGAGTCTGTCCACGAGTAAACATACCTGAACCATGTACTCTAGGTAAAAGATCAATCTCTGCAGCTAATGGACGAATCTCGTTAATAGCACGGCCATCTGGACGCTTATGGTCTTTTAAGATCATCTTACGAACCGTCTTTTTCTGGAACTTGTATACTGCATCATCAATTAATGGAAGCCAGTCTTCGTGTTCTTCTGCGTAACGTTCTTCTAACTTCTCTTTAATCTGACGGATATTCTCCTCACGAACCTGCTTTACATCTGTAAATACTGCCTCTTCCATAGCTTCTGGAGTGATGAAATCTACCATATCATTCCATAAATCTTCTGGAGTGTCTACATGTTCGTATTCATGTTTCTCTTTTCCGCATTCTTCTACGATACGATCGATAAACTTAATTACTTCCTTATTTACTTCATGTGCCTTGAAGATAGCTTCAATCATCTTATCTTCTGGAACTTCATTCGCACCAGCTTCAATCATGATTACTTTCTCTGCTGTAGAAGCAACTGTAAGTGCAAGATCAGAAACTAACTGCTGGTCTGCTGTAGGGTTTACGATAAATTCTCCATCAATAAGACCGATTCTTGTTCCGGCGATAGGACCATCAAATGGAATATCAGAAATAGATGTTGCAACAGAAGCGCCAAGCATTGCTGTTACTTCTGGAGAACAATCAGGGTCTACTGCCATAACTAAGTTATTCAGAGTTACATCATTTCTGTAATCTTTAGGGAATAATGGACGCATTGGACGGTCAATAACACGGGATGTAAGAACTGCATGTTCAGATGCCTTACCCTCTCTCTTATTAAATCCTCCAGGAATCTTACCTACTGCGTACATCTTCTCCTCAAATTCAACACTAAGAGGGAAGAAATCAATTCCTTCTCTTGGCTTCTCTGAAGCTGTTGCTGTGGATAAAACCACTGTATCACCATAGCGCATAAGTGCGGCACCATTGGCCTGCGCTGCCACTTTTCCGATTTCAACTGTCAGTGTTCTTCCTGCCAGTTCCATAGAAAACTGTTTTACCATTACTTAAACCTCCTGAAAAAATATATTTATCTAATGAGGGAAGGTTTCCGAAACCACTGAAAAAAGCACTGTTTCCTCCAATGCTCTTTTCAGAAGTCTCGGGCACATCCTTCCCATAGTCATAAATTATGACCTAATCTTTACTATTCTATCACAGGATAAAAAAAACTGCAATAGTTGAGGTTACTATTTAATTCATTAAGAGAGAGACGCCCAGGAAGAGAACCGATAGCCTATATTTGTGTCTTTAGTCGCTACGAGAAATCGTCTTCTATGAAAAGGCCGACATTAAAAGTTATT
>OLVT01000663.1_pt1 | contig 36068 bp, 46 predicted proteins | sample 1673241 | NCBI WGS metagenome assembly OLVT01 (sample SAMEA3178936, study PRJEB25190) | human gut metagenome | biome: human gut; feature: human-associated habitat; material: faeces | place: Austria | collected 2013 | reverse complement strand
GAGAAATCACTATGGATTTTTTACTCAAGTGTCCAACTTGATTTTACAATCAACCGTTTGTTTTGCCATATACATGGTCTGACGGATATATTCCTGTCCCTGCTCGTTCAGGGAGCGGTAGTCGTCAATGAGCTGGGTTTCGTCTGCGGTGAGGTCGGAGACCGGTGCAGCAGGTGACGACAGACCGTAATGCGGGTCGGTGATTTCGTCACGGACGAGGTAATCAACGCTGACATTTAAACAATCTGCGAGAGTTTTCAGCGTTGACATTTTCATTTTGTCGTAGCCTTTCGCGTAGAAACCGGTGATTGTAGAGTAGGGGATACCGGAGTATTCCGATAACTGACGGCGGTTTTTGATACCTTTTCTGGTCATGGATTCCTCGATTTTTGATAGGATATTCAGCGGAAACATCTCCTTTCGTTGTTTGCATTATACCATAGAAAAATATCGGTTACAACAGAAAAAAACCTACAGGGATAATTTTGTATTGACAATTATCCCTGTAGGGTGTATTATAATATCAAATTCACCCCACAGGGTGAATTTTGGCGTAAAACAAACCGCACATCTGGTTTCGGCAGATGTACGGCTTGGCATGAATCCCGCCCCAACCCCTGCACAAGCATTGTCGCTGGTTTTCCGACTGCTGAGGTCCCGAAACGACCATTCTTTGTGAGGATGAAAGTAGTTTTGTGTCATGCACACTTGCCTGACTAACTTAGCGTCTGGTTTACACGCGGACAGAACAGGGGGGCGTCATAAGAAACTTAGTAAGTTTCTCCATGAACACCACCTCCTCTTTTAATGGGATGACTATAAGTATAAGGCTTGGGGCGGTTTACGTCAATACAATTCTTTCGACTACGCAAGAAAAGGAGCGCTGAAAATGTATCCTAATTTGGAACTTGAGATGTTCAAACGAAACATCACATCAAGACAACTGGCACAAGCCTGTGGAATTAGTGAGTGCGCTATGCGCAACAAACGTAAGGGACGCGCAGAATTTACACTTCCCGAAGTGGAAGTGCTGCTGAATACTTTTACCGGCTGTGAATGGCGGTATCTGTTCGCTCGGGACGCCGAGCAGGCGGAAGGGAAGGGGTGAGGGGATGGACAACGAGAAAAACAAAGAAGCCCCGCAGGGCGGGACTTGGTATAAAATGGCACCGTATCGGTGCGGGCGGCGTACGCCGGAACGAGTGCGCAAGCAAATCCGCAAGGTTATGCAAGCCGAGAGACGCAGACGGTTGCTTGCCGAATTGATTTCTCGTGCTCGCTGATACGCTTGGAGCATTTTTCGGATTTGCGTGCTTCGGAGCAGATAGAAATCAAGTGACGCAGCGCATGCACGATGAACGCTTTATCCTCATCGGACAACGATAGACCAGATGCGGGATCGGCTTGGAAAGCGCAGACCTTTTGCAAAAGCTGCTCGGCTTGCTGCTGTTCCTCGGAGAACGGGTTGGAAATGTTATTCGAGAGCATAACAGCAAAGTCTTCAGCGTCAAGCGGTTCAGCTTGATATTCCAATGCCTCTCGCATAATCGCTACATCTTGCGGGCGCAAAGGTTTAGGCATGAAATCACCTTCTTTCTGCTTTTCAGTATAGCAGATAAGGAAAAGGAAAACAACGCCGAGCAGGCGGAAGGGAAGGGGTGAGGGACGTTAGATGGCTTTTTACGAAAAGATTTCCGACTACATTAAACAGAATGGCATTAAGCAGACTTTTATCGCTGACAAGTGCGGTTGGACTAAACAGAAGCTCTACAACTTATTACACGGTAGAAACCGTATATCGGTGGAGGACTATGAGGCAATCTGCGAAGCACTGAGCGTGCCTTTCGATTTCTTTTGTGAGGATAAGACAACCCCCGCCAGCAGCAGCTGACGGGGTTTGCGGGAAATTAGTTTGCTGCTGCGATGAGTGCATCTGAAATAGACTTTGCGAGTTCGTTCAGCGCACTGGTGTTAGCAGCACAGATTTCCTCGACAAGCTGCTTGCTCTGCTCGTCTGCGGCCGACTTTTCAAGAATTGCGGAACAGTTTCGAGAAAACTCATCACCGATACAGCCGAGCTCAGCCTGCAGCCTGTCATAGATTTTGTAATCCATGCGCGATCTCCTTTCATAGAATTTCGCCATATTCTTTAGGGCTCCACCTCTTGAGACGTGCAAGGATACAATTCTATTGTTACATATTCCTTAACCGTAGTCAATAAAAACATTACTGAAAGGGATGAAACAATGAAGTACGAAGTTTGGGTTCTGACCGAAAAAGGACATATTGCGTACCAGTGGACGCAGTATTTTTGCGACAGCCGCGAGGTTGCGCTGCAGAAGGTCGAGGAATGGCTCGGCAAGGCGGAAAAGATCGAGGTGAAACCTGCATGAAACCTTACAATGAATATCTCGCTATGACGGCAGAGCAGATCATGGCCGACCCGGAAGCGCCGGAGAGCCTGCGGATCGCTGCCCGCATTGAGCTTGAGAAAGCACAAAAGTTCAATTTAGAGGCAGAGGCGGCACGGACGGCAACAGACAAGCCGGTTTAAGCATAGGCTTTAGAAAGGGGTGGTTGCGGTGGCAATCGTGGCTGAATATCATTATCCGAACGGTACGGTCTACATTGACGACGACTGCTACCGTGACGTTGCGCCGGATGAAATGCAGCGGCGCATTGAGCGCCTGCAGAAAACGGCGTGGGAATTACTGATGAATCAGGAACGGAGGAAGAAAGATGAAGGCAAGTAAGTTTATGATGAGCCTGTCGGCGGCGGTGTTCGGCGGCGTGATGTATATGCAGATCGCGGGTGCCTGCAGCCGCATGCAGGCGGCGGTGCTCGGAACGGCGATGCTGGTATGCATGGCAATCTGCTATGCGGATCTCTGTGCGGCAAAACGCCGCCGGGCGGCAGAGGAAGTCAAGGCCCGCAAGGCGGCCCGCGTCTCCATGGACAAGGCGGCGCATCTTGCGTACCGCGCCGACCTGATGAGGCAGATCCGCTGATGGCCGACTGGAAGAAAAACCGGCAGAAGTTCCAGATGCCGCATGACCGGGTGGAACGCTGTATGCGGTACGTGAAGGCCGTCGAAAAAGCAAAGCGGAAGGCTGAGAAAGCCAAAAGGGCCGCAGCGCGACCGGAGCCTGCGCAAGGAACGGCCGCAGCGCGACCGGAGCCTGCGCAAGGAACGGCCGAGTTCGAGGCGCTGCTGCTCGAACGGTGGCAGGCTCGGCAGGAGGCTAAAAAACAGGAGGGCGGTCATGCAGAGATTCAGCGGATTGGAAATTAAGCCGTATTCTCAGCTGACCGAGCTGCCGCGGGTGCGGATCGACAGGGTGCGCGTTGAGGTACAGCGCACCCTGTTTGGCGAGGTGGAGTATCACCTTGTCGGCACCTACGGCGATGAGGGCAAGGCTTACCCGATCTGCCAGCCGTTTACCGAGCTGCCGGACGTATGGGAAAAGAAGAAAGAAATAGAAAGCGCCATTTTCAAGGCGCGGCAGGAGGAACAATATGCGAGAGAAAGAAAAGACGCGGGTTATCTGGAGACACCCGAAAGGCCGGTTTGAGATACAGGAGACCGAGCATTACAGCCTGTTCGATCACTGCACTTACTACACGCGTGAATGCGTATTTACGCCGCAGGACGATGCGCGCGGGCTGTGCAGCGAGGTGCCGACAGGCATTTTTGTGCCGGAGGAAATCAAGCAGGAAGGCCGCCGGCAGCCGCGCGTGACGGACGAGGAAAAACAGCAGCTTGTGAAAATGTATCAAGCAGGCATGCCTATTCGTGCTATTTCAAGGGAGACCGGACGGGCGTATGAGACGATCACAAACGTGCTGGAGGAGCTGGGCTGCCGGAAAAAGAAGCCGCACAAGTCGGTTCACTGGACGTACGAGGAATTTCAAAAGGCGGTCGTCATGCGCAAGCGCGGCTATCTGTTCAAGGAGATCGGCGCGGCGCTCGGCAAGAGCGATCATGCCGTACAGAATAAGTTTGCGAGGGAGGGGTACTAAATGAGCGTTCGGAAAATCCGTGAGGCGGTGCAGGCCGCCGAGGGCAACGCCCGCCAGATGGGCGAAGTTGTACTGATGATCGCCCAGGCGGACGAGCATGCCGCCGAGGTGATTGCGGCTGACCTCGATAACCCGGAGATGAGCTTTGACAAGTGCTTCGATGCGCTTTATGAGCACGCGAAGAAGCACCAGAAGGGCGGCTTCTGGGGCTGTATGTGCAATCGCTTTGACCCGGAGAATCCGGTTATTCAGGTTGTTGCGGACTTCTATAAGGTGCCGTTGGATGGCGTTCAGCCTGCGGCAGAGACGAAGGAGCCGGAAACCCAAGCGCTTACGGCTGAACCGGAAGAACTGGATCTTATGGATCTGCTGTAAGGAGGCGGGAATCGTGTTTGAGGTCAACGACATTCCGCCGATTGACAGCTGGGCGCTGCAGGATCTTATCGCAGAGAACGTGCAGCATGAGGAATTTTTGTTCTTCCGTATCAACCACGGGGATGATCTCGACTGGATCCTCGGCGAAGCCGATGATTACGAGTGCTTTTGCACTGCGTGTCAGCAGCATTTTGCTGAGGACCGCAAGAGCGGCCCTGCGTCCTACTGGGATACCTGCCCACGGTGCGGGGCACGGATCACGCCGCGCCGATGGAACAGCGGCAAGGCGAAATTCCTCGCACTGACGGCGTTCGCGTTCCACTTTTTCCAGCCCGGGGAGCACGGGGATATGTGGCTGACTTCCTGCCAGGTGCGGATGAACCCCGACTTCCAGAGTGGGAAGTATCTGGCGAACGAATATGCTCGTTATTGCTTTTCCGAGTTCGGTTCGCGCAAGTGGATCTGGAAGGAGAACGGCTGGAAACGAACGAAAAGCATCTGTTTCAAGCGGTGGCAGGCGATGGGAGGATACTGCTACGATAACTTCTGGGTGCTGCCGAGTGAGCAGGAGCTTGCGGCAAGCGCTTTGCGGTACAGCCAGCTTACCGAGGCATTCGCTGTGCTGCACGATCTGACCGGGTATCTGGCGCTTTACTGCAAATATCCGGCGGTGGAATACCTGTGGAAGATGGGGTTCGGCCGCTGGCTGCGGGAGCGCGAGCAGGGCGGCGGCGATTATTTCCGCCGACTGGTAAACCTGCGGGCGAAGGAGCCGAAAAAGCTGTTCCGCGGACTCGGCAAGGCAGATTTGCGGCTGCTCCGCAACGAAACGCTTTCAACTGCGGCGAAATACAGCTGCTTGAAACGGGCGGGCGCGGCGCGCGCAGATGCCGCAAGCCTTTCGTTCGCCCGGGCGGCGGATACGGCGATGTTTGATGTCGCTGCGTTTTCGCAGCGCTGCGGCGTGACGGCGGAAGAACTGCGGAAGTACATTGAAAAACAGCGGAAGCGCTCTGATCTGGAACTGTCGGCGGTGATGCGTGAGTTTGCCGACTATCAGGCTCAGCTGGAACGGCTTGCGCCGAACGCGGACAAGCTGCCGCATGATCTGCATGAGGCGCACGCCCGATTGAGCGCGCGCGAACGACAGTTGCTGAACCGCGAGAAAAACGAGAAGTTCCGCACGCGGCGTCATCTTCTGGCGTGGATGCGGTGGAAGTACAAGGGTATGTTTATCCGCCCGGTGGACAGCGCAGAGGAAATCGTGCGCGAGGGCGAGGAGATGCACAACTGCGTGGCGGGCTATGCAGACCGGCACGCGGACGGCAAGACCATCATCATGGTGCTGCGAAAACGCAGCGAACCGAGGAAACCGTGGCATACGGTGGAAATTGACCCGGCAACGCTGGAGTGCCGCCAGTGCTACGCCGCGCACAATCACAAGCGCACGCCGGAGGCGGCGGAGTTTATGGAGAAGTACCTCGACCATTTGCGCGAGGTCACGAAAATGATAAGGAGGTCAGCTTAAATGAGCGAGAATGTTGTGGCGGTACGGTCGATTGAGATCGTAACCGCGGAAATCACGATGATCCGGGACAATGCCCGCAAGGTTTTTCTGGAGAGCGTGATCCAGATCGGCACGCGGCTTGAGGAGGCAAAGCAGATGGTGCCGCAGGGCGAGTGGACGGCTTATCTGACGGACAAGCTCGGCTACAAGCCGAGTACCGCGCAGAACTACATGCGCATTGCGCGCGAGTTCGGCGGCGGGCAGGTATCCCTTACCGGCAAGACGGCGGCGGATGCCTTTGGACAGTTATCCTATTCGCAGATTCTGCCGCTGCTCGGCATGGCCGAGGAGGAGCGCGAGGAGCTTGCCGAGAAGAACGATCTGCCGAGCATGTCGAGCCGCGAAATTGCGGCACTTGTGAAGGAGCGGGACGAGGCCAAGGCGGAGGCGGAAAAGGCTAAAAATGCGAAAATCATCGCCGAGGGCACGCTGGAGGGTGTCCGGAGTGCGTGCGACATCCTGCGGCCAAAGCTGGAACAGGCGGAGAAAGAACGTGACGAAGCTAAGGCGAAAATTGAAGATTTGCAGGAACAGCTTGATGCTATCGAGCAGCAGCCTGCGGAAGTGCGGGAACTGACTGAGGAGGAGCTGGGAGAACTGCGCGAGAAGATACGCGCGGAGAATGCCGAGGCCGCCAAAGCGGCTGAGGAACGCGCCCGCGCGGCTGAGGAGAAGCTGGATAAGGTGAAGAACCCTGCGGCGCACAAGGTCAATTTTCTGTTTGGCGAGGTGCGCGGACTGGTCGAGCGGCTCGAGCAGGCGCTCGAGGAGCTGCAGCAGACGGATGAGGCTACCTGCGAGAAGTTTGCCGGCGTTATTGCGAAATGGCTGAGAGATCGGGGTGACAAGTTGGCATGAAGAAACGGAGAGGCAAGCCGGCCGGCATGAATTATGCCGATGTACTGGAGCGCAAGCGCCTGATCCGGCAGGCCGTGCAGGATGAAGTTATCCTGCACGAGGTGAATATCTCCATGCAGCGTCACTTATGGCTGACGGCGGTTGCGCTGCACGAGGCGTACGGCTTCTCGGAAAAGCGGCTCGACAAGTTTTTTGACGCCTTTCAGGCGGCCGCGGATGAGCTGCAGAAAATGATCGACGAGGTGGATCAGGATTATGCATACGAGAAGCTGCGGCTGAGAGCAGAGGAAATTTCAAAGCGCGATATTGTTTTTTATGAGGATGTGATGAAATGAATGTGAAAAGAGCGGCGAAGCTGATGCAGATTGCAAGCTATTACGGCGAGGAAAAGCAGGTCTGCAAGCTGATGGAAGAACTGGGCGAGGCTACGAGCGCGGCAAGTGAGGTGCTGATGCTGCTCAGCTATCACGAGCAGGGCGGCAAGAAACGAGATTTGACCGCGAGACTGGAACACCTTGCCGGGGAACTGGCCGATGTGGTCAATGTCACTGAGCAGATTATTCAGCTTTTTGGACTGGAAACCGATTTTAAGGTGGCGCGGCACGCCGGTATCCAGAAAACACTCAAGCGGATTCGGGAGGAAATGAGCAATGCGCAGCCCGACAGAGACGGCACACCTGGTTGATTCCCATTACAGCCGGAGCTTCGGCAGGCCGCCGGATGAGGAAATGCGTGAGTTTATTCGGAATGCTGCCGAACATGGTTTGACGGCGGACGAGCTGATCAACTGCATGACGGCGGCTGTGGTTACTTATGGGTTTGGTGCCTATGAGCGCGATTATCGAAAGGTTTTCGTGGCTGAGGCACGGAAGGTTTGGAAGATGAAAAACGGAAAAGAGAAAGCCAGCCCGTGAAGGGGCTGGCTTGATCTGGCTTTACATTTTATATGTTCATTTGCAGATGCATGAGTCGAAATGGACGGAGGATTTTTATGTTATATCAAAAACAGGAGTGCAACGGTGCGCTCTATCAGATGTGTTTATATTCCATGGGCACGATGCCGGGCATGTCACCCAGGCAGAGGGCGGGACGGCGGCGGACAACCGAGAAGGCCAAGCAGGAGATCAACCGGCGGCAGCGCAAGTGGCGGCTGATGCAGCTGATCAACGCGAATTTTGTGAGCGGTCGGGATCTGTTTGTGTGCCTGACGTATGCGCCGGAGGCGTCCAGAGCGCGGGCTTTGGAGAAATTTCACGCGAAGATGAAAAAGGCGTATGCCAAGATTGGCCTTACCTACAAATACATAGCGGTAACGGAAGAACATGACATGGACGGTGAGCCGGTGCGGCTGCACCATCACCTGATCCTCAGTGGCGCGCACGGCGTGCAGTTGGCCGAGGTGGTGCGCGAGTGCTGGCCGCATGGTCTGGCCGATGTGCGCACGCTGCGCGAGGGGGCGGACTTTTTTGAGGATACGGCGATGTATCTGCTCAAGGAGGACAGCCACAAGGGCAAGGGCGCCCGCCGGTACTCCACCAGCCGCAATCTCACGCCGCCTGCAGAGCCGGTGCGGCTCAGACTGGGCGAGGAGGAGGAGGCCGAAGTGCCGCCCGGCGTGAAGATCATCGAACATGTGCAGAACGCGAATGAGTTCGGCCGATATGAGGTTATGGTCGGCCGCATTTACAATCAGGCGGCGTTTAGCGCGTGGTGGCAGATACAGCGGCGCAGGGCTGCTCCCGATCCGTGGGAACGCCTGCGCAGGAGACGGCAAAGAAAAGTTTAAGATATCGGCGGCCGGGTCCGCCTGACAGCCTTGTAGGGGGTCTAACAATTCCCCTGCGGTTTATCGGAGAGGTTCGGACGAATAAATACATATTGTAATCGCATTACTGTTTGTACTCTCTCAAAGGATGGAGCGCGCGGAAGCGCGTAACGGTGACGGCAATAAGGCGGGAAATCTGCGCGGCAGGAGGTGCAGTACGGCACAATGACAAAAGACAGGTTAAAACAGGTGGAAAGCCTGGTCTGTGAACTGGAAGAAGAAAGAGAACGGTTTGCGCGGGAGGCTCGGCACCACAAGCGGATCGAGGAGACTTACGGCGTCGGCTGTCTGTTTGGCCGGGATGCACTGGACGCGGCACGCGATCGGCTGCAGGCCATTGAGGCCGAGTGCCAGGATGAGCGCGACACGGTGCGGCAGTGGATCGACAGCGTTTCCGACTCCATGACCCGGCGCGCCCTGCGGCTGCGGTACCTGGACGGCAAAAGCTGGAGCGAGTGCGCCCGCCGGATGGGGTATGCCGATGAGAGCGGACCGCGCAAGCTCGTGGAGCGATACCTGCGGATTGGGTGACGCGCATGCACCCTGTCCGCTTTGCTGTGCCCTGCGGTGTAAAAATAGGGCATGCCTCAATGTGCAGGAGCGGAAAAACGGCGGAAACGTAAAAATAGAGTCGGTTTTGCGTTATATTTACAAGTGTAAAGGCAAGTCAAGAATGTAAACTTTACAAACCATCAACAGGAGTGTGGACAAAATGAAAATTGGCTATGTGCGTGTGTCAACGGTCGAGCAGAACGAGGCGCGGCAGGTGGAGGCACTGCAGAAACATGATATCGAGCGTTGGTACATTGAGAAGATCAGCGGCAAAAATCTGGATCGCCCCAAGCTGCAGGAGATGCTCGACTTTGCGCGTGAGGGCGATACCGTGTATGTGCTCGACTGGTCGCGTATCAGCCGCAGTACGAAGGACCTGCTGGAACTGGTTGATCGGCTCGGCGCGAAGGGCGTGCACCTGTACAGCCTGAAAGAAAACTTTGACACCTCGACACCGCACGGACGTATGGTGCTGACCATCCTCGGCGCAATCAACGAATTTGAACGAGCAAACATGCTCGAACGTCAGAGGGAAGGCGTTGCGATTGCTAAGCGCGAGGGCAAGTACAAGGGGAGGAAAAAGACGGAAATTGCGGATATGGCGGCCGTGTATCACGACTGGGTGACACGGCACAAGAGCAAGGCAACGATCGCACGGGAAAACGGGATCAGCAGGCCGACACTGGATCGGCTGCTGAAAGAGTACGAGCGGGAGGTTGTTGCGAAATCGAATAGCTGAAAACACAAGCGCTTAGGCGGGCTGTATGGCTCGGCTGAGCGCTTTTTTGCTGTCGGAACAAAGTTGTCCGTTTTGTCCGATTTTCCCGATTATACTTAGGTTTAGCGGGAACGGGACAAAACGGACGGTCCGTTGCACTCGTTTTATCCGCGCTCGGCGCGGGTAAGAGGTTAGCGGCCTACTGGCTGTCCGAAATTCCCAATTATACTTGTATTCAGCAAAGACAGACACGCGTGGGAGGTGATTGAATGCAGCAGCGCGGGAGTAAGTATGACCAGAAGTTCAAAGAGGAGGCGCTTGCGCTCGTGGCGAGCGGCGTCTCGATCACAAATGCCGCCTGCCGGCTGCGCATTCCGAAATCGACGCTCGCGGACTGGGTGCACACCCAGAACGAGGGAGACGAGGACGGTATTGCTGCCCGGCGCGAGATCCGCCGCACGCAGATCAAGCGGTGCAACAAGGTCGTGGACGATGTTGTTCGCTCGCTCGGCCGCAAGGCTGCCGCAACGCTCAGCGAGATGAAGGATCTGGACGAAGGGCTTGCGATTGTCCGCAAGGCTGCGAAGGACGGCTGTATCTCGCTGGATCCGGCTCAGGTCGAGCTGCTCGGCAAGATCGTGACGAACTACACCGGCACCACTCTGCGCGAGCTGTCCGGCACGCTCAAGGATATGATGGAGCGGCAGGAAGCGCTTGAGGCGCATTTGAACGAGGGCGAGAGCGCAGGCGCGCAGATCACGTTCGCGTCTCCGGATGAGGAGGCGTTTGCAGAGTGAATAGGCTGACGTTTTCCAGTCCTTACCCCAAACAGAAGGAATTTCTGCTCAGTCGGGCACGGTACATCGCTTACGGCGGCGCGCGCGGCGGCGGCAAGAGCTACGTCGCACGCATGAAAGCCGAGCTGCTATGCCTGCGCTATGACGGCATTCAGGTGCTTTTTATGCGCCGGACGTACCCGGAACTGAAAGAAAACCATCTGCTGCCCGCGATGCGCGAACTGAACGGCGTTGCCAAGTACAACGGCACGGACAAGGCGTTTATCTTTCCCAACGGGGCGCGGCTCAAGTTCGGCTACTGCCGGCATGACAGCGACCTGCTGCAGTATCAGGGTCAGGCGTATGACGTTATCTTTCTGGAGGAGTGTACGCAGTTCCCTGAGAACGTGTTTACCACGATGACGGAATCCAACCGTTCTTCCGGCCTGATGGCGGAGCACTTCCCGCCGAGGATGTACTTCACCTGCAACCCCGGCGGTGTGGGGCACGCCTGGTTCAAGCGGCTGTTTATCGACCGCGAATACAAAAAGACCGAGAAGCCGGAGCACTACGTCTTTATTCAGGCGAATGTGTATGACAACAAGGCGCTGATGCACAACAGCCCGGACTATGTGAACGCGCTTGAAAATCTGCCTGAGGACCGCAAGCGGGCGATGCTGTACGGTGACTGGGACGTATTCGAGGGACAGTATTTCCCCGAGTTCCGGCGCGAGACGCACGTCTGCGAGGCGTTCCCGATACCCGACCACTGGACGCGGTACAAGGCGCTTGACTACGGTTTTGATATGCTGGCTGTCGGCTGGTTTGCCGTGGATGAGCAGGGCACGGCGTATCTTTACAAGGAATTCTGCGAGGGCAAGGATTTGGGTGAAGGTCACGACGGACTGATTTTGTCGGACGCGGCTAACGCTATTTTGGAGCGCTCGGACGAGGTGGAACGCGATGCGATCACCTTTGCACCGCCTGACCTCTGGAACCGGAGACAGGACACCGGACGCAGCGCGGCAGACCGCTTTGCGGAATGCGGTGTGTTTATGGAGAAAGCAAAGAACGACCGCGTGCTCGGCTGGCTCGACCTAAAGGAATACCTGAAGGTACGCAAGGACACCGGCAAGCCGAGTTTGATGATCTTCTCCAACTGCACGCAGACCATCAAGAGTCTGCCGATGCTGCTGCACGATGAGAAGCACCCGGATGATGTGGCAAACGATCCGCACGAGTACACCCACCCGGCGGACATGCTGCGGTACTTTGTGGCAGGCCGTCCGATCGCGGCCAGCGAACCGAAGGAGTTTAACGAACTGACTACTGAGGAGGAAATGGGAAATGTATTTAGCTATTAGCGCCGTTGCGGCGATGTGTGCTTTTCTGGCTGCTGTGCAGACCCGAAACGCCAAGCGCTTGGGCGCGGATCTGCGTAAGAAAACCATGGAGGCGGAATCCTTTCAGCTAACTGCGCGGACGATGGAGGAACGCCTGCACACTGAGGAGGCGGCGCGCACGCAGCTTGCGGACCGCATTACCAAGGTGGAAACCGCCCTGCGGGAGAGTGAGGACACGGCCTGCCGGTTGCGGCAGGAGCTGCAGACTGAGCGCAGGAAGTACAAGGAGCTGCAGGCAGAATTGGATCTCGCCAAGGATGCACACGACGCGGCAATCAGCGCGATGTGGAGCGCCCGCAACGAGGTGGACGGCCTCAAGCAGGAGCGCCGCAAGCTGAACGAGGCGCTCATCACCGAGCGGGAGAGTGCCGAGCACTGGAAAGAGGAATTTCTCAAGGAACAGGCGTACCGCCTGAGCACCGAGGGCCGGATTATGCGTGAGGTGAACAATCTGCTCCGCTATGACGGCACCGCCCACGGGCAGGAGGATTTGAGCGATGAATGAGCAGAAAATCACGCTCACGGCTGACAGGATACAGGCCGAGTACGAGAAGGGTGTGCAGTACAACACCGGCATTGGGTTGTACGAGAACGTCAAGCAGTGCGAGAACTTTGTGGAGGGCAAGCAGTGGGAAGGACTGAAATCCAAGAATCTGCGCCCGATCACGATGAACGTACTGGATCCGATTGTACATTACAAGGTTGCGCAGATCGTTTCCAATGACGTGGATCAGGAGGTTGAGCCGTTCCTTCCAGATGAGCAGGCCGAGTATGCGGCGAAAATCCTTGAGCAGAGCATTGATCGTGTGGTTGAGCGAACAAAACTGAAAAGTAAGCACCACATGGTACTGCGCGATGCCTGCGTGGATGGTGACGCGGCACTGTATTTTTACTTTGACGCAAGCAAGCAGTCCGGTTTGGGCGGTGTGCAGGGCGAAATCTGCGCCGAGCAGGTGATGAACACGAACATTCTGTTCGGCAATCCGAGCAATTCCAACGTGCAGGAGCAGCCGTACCTTATCATTGTGCGCCGCCGTCCGGTTTCCGAAATCCGCAAGGACGCGAAGCGGCTCGGTTGCAAGGACTGGGAGAGCATTGAGGGCGAGTCCGACGGCCTGTACAAGGGTGATGACGAGCAGAATAACAGCGACAGTCTCGGCAACGAGCTTGTGCGGTTCTGGAAGTCTGAGGACAGCAGGGTACACTACTGCCGCTCCTGCGGTCGTGTTATGATCGAGCAGGATGTGGCAACCGAAATGACGCTGTATCCGGTGGCGTATCTCAGCTGGAAGCCGAGAAAGAACTGCTATCACGGCGTGATGGAGATCAAACCGCTCATCAACACGCAGATTGAGATCAACAAGCAATGGACGGCACTTGCGCTCATGCTGCGGAATAATGCGATACCGAAATTGGTATACAACCGCAATAAGTTCCCCAATGGCTGGGACCCGGATGCGACTTCTATCGGCGTGACCGGCGACGTGAAGGACGCGCTGACCGGCGTAGCAGGCTCGATGCCGATTCCGACCGAGGCCACCGGCATTACGTCCAGCATGATGGACGCGATGAAAAATGTCGCCGGTGCGAATGATGCCGCGCTCGGCAACGTCAAGAACCCCGAGAACAGCAGTGCGATCGTTGCGGTACAGACCGCGAATGCCGCGCCGCTGGCGCTGACCAAGATCGCGTATTTTCAGTTCGTGGAGGACTACGAGCGGGTGCTCATCGACATGATGCACGCCTATTACGGCATGCGTCAGGTCAAGATCACTGACGAGGTGACGGACGAGACCGGCGAGACGCAGGAGCAGACGCTTGTGGAGATGTATGACTTCTCAAGCCTGCCGGTGGAGGCGCTGGATCTCAATATTCACATTGGTGAGGCAAGCTACTGGTCGAGGATTCTGCAGGTATCCACGCTTAATAATCTGCAGACGGCAGGCGTTATGCCCAATATGGTTGAGTTCCTTTCTCGTATGCCGGAAGGCTCGGTAAAGGATCAGGAAGGTTTGGTCGAGGCTGCAAAGAGAGTGCAGCAGCAGGCCAGCATGCAGCAGGCATTACAGCAAGGAGGTTTGATGAATGGATAACACGAATGAGAGCAAGGCGGAACGCTTTGTAAGGCTGGCAGAGCCGCGCGTTTCGCGTGCGTGCAAGGCGATCAGCCTGATCGGCCATCTGGCGGCCAGCTCGTATGAGTACACCGAGAAGCAGGTTGAGGCCATGTTCGGTGCGATGCAGGAGGAGCTGAATGCGCAGAAGGCGAAGTTCACCAAGGTGGCGGACCGGAAGTTTCGGTTTTGAGGGAGGTACGGCATGGATAATAGAAAGTTTATGCAGGTTGCGATCAAAGCAGTCGTTGACTATTTCAACACGCGCGTTGACGCGACCGACAGGAAGAAAATCACCGAGGACGACGTTTTTATCGTCTGGATGTGCAAGACACTCGGCAATAACAAGGCTATGTTGTCCACCACTGTTTCTGATGGCATGTACTACGAATTTACCTGGAATGGTGCGAAGAACGAGGGTTACCTCGACGCGTATAAGAAATGTGCAAATGTAGTTGTGACGGCTGACTGATAATTCGTTCCGGCGTTCGGACGGGCGGGAGCTGACCTCACCCGTCCCATTGATTCCCCTTATTTCTTTCTGATGGCGGGCACCCTCGTTCGGGTCGAGGGCGTCCGTCCGAGCGCCGGAATACAACTGAGTCCGAGACTGTGACGGGCAGTAATGCCCAACGACCGAGCCTGCTTTACCCAGGGAACGGCCATACCTATTTTCTCCTTTCTATTGTATGGCGGCGGCAAGGTTTCTGAGTTCATTTTTTCCTTGCCTGCCCGTCAGAGTCTCGGATGATATGTGCGGTGTAGCTCAACGGTAGAGCAGCCTCTTTCTAAGGGGTGTTACATTGACGATACGTCATGCGTAGATGCAACGGCCAGTCACCAATGCTAAAACGTATGTATGGTGCTGGTTCAAGTCCGGCCACCGCACTCAACTTTATATTTTCCTGCACTGCGGCGGGCGTGGGATTCTCGCCATATTATCCCGCGTCCGGGTTACGCATTCCCCATGCGTGCAAGGATACAAGCGGGTGCAGTACCAGCGGAACTGTGCTGCGTCCGCCGGAGTGCAGGAACGCACGATAAACACACGATAAACACACGGCAATGAGACGAAAGTCTTTTGCATATAGGAGGATTGTCTAAATGGATTGGAAAACCAGCAATCACATGGACGGAAGCGAGATCCGTGACAGTATCGGTTTACAGTATTTTGCCGAGGACGGCAATACATCCGACACCGGCGCGGACATGGACGGTTTTAACGGCGACGATTTTCTTGCGGCGCTTGAAGGCAATGACGATCTGGAAAACCAGCAGACCGCCGCCGAGGGCGCAGAGAAGACCGTGCAGGACGGCGCGGAAAACCAGCGCGCCGAAGAGCAGCAGGAAGAACCGGAGAATCAGCCGCCAGAGGGCGGCGAAGTACCGCCGGAGACGGTGGAACAGCCGGTGCAGACCGTGCCGCTCGTCTACAACGGACAGCAGATCCTGCTGCCGGCAGACGCAGTGCAGGCGCTTACCGGTGCACTCGGCGCGAACCCGGTCGAACTACTCCAGAAGGGCATGAATTATGACCGCAAGGCCGAGCGGGAAATGCGCGTACTGGATCAGTACGCTGAGGCCGCTGGCATGAACCGGCAGCAGTACCTGGAACAGCTGGAGGGCGCTCGCAATGAGCAGCTGCTCTCGGCTGAGATGGAGCAGTGCCGCGCAGAGTTTCCGGATACGCCGGATGCGGCGCTCAAAGCAATCGCCGAGGGCCGAATGGCTTCCCGGCGGGCGGCCGAAGCACAGGCTGCCGAACAGCGGCGGGCGGAGCTTTCCGCCATGCAGCAGAGAATTGATCAGACCGTTGCACAGGCGAGAGAAGAAGCCAGCATCAAGGCTTGGGACGAATACGAGACACTCGCAGGCGTTCACAAACCGGAGGATATTCCGCCGCGCGTGATGGAACTCGTGAACAGCGAGGGCATGACGCCCGTTGCCGCGCACTGGCGCTATCAGGCTGAATTGAATCAGCAGGCGGTCAGGATCGCAGAGAAGAATCAGACAAACAGACAGACAAGCCCCGGAAGTGTGGCAGGAAACGGAAACGACACGAGCGATCCGTTCCTTAAGGGCTTCCTTGGGCTGTAAAAGGAGTGACATAATCAATGGCAATCAATCTTACTACCAAATATTCCGCGCAGATCGAGAAGGCATACACCCATGACAGCTATCTGAAAAGCCATTGCAAGGCAAACGTGGAGATGATCGGCGCAAAGTCCTGCCGCGTTTACATGCTCAATACCGTTCCGGTTGTGGACTACACCCGCAGCGGCACCAGCCGTTACGGCGAGGCGAAGGACGTACAGGACACCGTTGTTGAGTACACCATGACGCAGGACAAGTCTTTTAACGGCGTTGTGGACAAGGGCGATGCGTCCGAGCAGGCCATCAGCAACAAGAGCGGTCAGTGGCTGCGTCAGCAGATCGCAGAGCGCTGCGTGCCGACCGGTGACAAGTACGGTTTCTCCCAGCTTGCCAAGTACGGCCACGTTTCCGGCGTGACCGCTGAGCCGGCAAAGGACACCATCGTTGGCATGGTTTACGATGCGGCTACCTACATGGATGAGAAGCTCGTGCCGGAGAACGGCCGCGTGCTGTTCGTCCGCGCGAAGGATTACCCGAAGATCATCCTGTCCGACGAGTGGAAGGGCCTGGACAATCTGGCAGGCAAGCAGCTGCCGACCGGCACGGTGGGTCAGATCGCGGGCTTTACCGTGGTCAAGGTTCCCTCCAACATGTTCCCGACCGATGTTTACATGATCGCGATGCAGGAGAGCGCTGCGGCGTTTCCGTACCGCATTAACGATACCAAGGTACACCAGGATCCGCCCGGCATTTCCGGTGCGCTGATCGAAGGCCGTCAGACCTACGACCTGTTCGTTCTGGCAAGCAAGGCAGACGCGGTTGTTATCATCGGTAAGACAGCAAGCAAGCAGGCGTGCACCGTATCGATCGCTTCGCACAGTGCGACCGTTACGGCGGCAGGTGCGGACGAAATCTGGTACACGCTGGACGGCTCGGATCCGCGCTTCTCGGCAAACCGCAAGACGGTTGCCACCGGCGGCACGGTTGCCACCAAGGCGGGCGAGACCATCAAGGTCGTTGCGTTCGGCAAGGGCGGCAAGCTGACGTCGGATGTGGCGGAGGCTACGGATAAGTGATTTACCGCAGGGCGGGCTGACGCCTGCCCTGCATTTTCTTTAGGAGGAAAGAATGGCAACAGTTAGGAAAATATTCGATCTGGCAGCCGCCATTCTGTTTACGAGCAAGGGCGGCGATACGGACTATGACACGTATTCGCCGCTTTTGCTTGAGCGGCTGCTGATCGAGGCGCTACCGTATGAGAACGCTATCCGCGCCGCAGACGGACGCGAGGAACTCGCAAGCGCACCGGAAATCACTGCAATAGACGATACGGTTATCGACTGGGACGACCGGATCACGCGCGGCGCACTGCCGCACGGCCTCGCCTCGGCGCTGATGATCGACGAGGAGGACAAGCAGGCACAGATGGTGCTCGAGCGCAACTATTTTGTCGAAGCGCTTGAGGAAGCCACGCCTGCGGTGCTGGGATATGGGGACGGTGACGAAGAATGAAAACCATGACGGTTCCCGACTTTTCCACGCCGACCATCGGCAGAAAGAGTTACAAGCGGTTTCGTGGCGTCGATTATTCGACCGATGAGACGCAGATTGACGACGGCAGAAGTCCGCGTGCGGTGAACGTTATCGCGGACGAGGGCGGCGCGCCCGAACGCCGGTGGGGCTGGCGCACAGTTGTTGACCTCGGCAGTGACAAGCCGATTGCGGGTATTTTTCCGTATGAGGCCACGACCGAGACAGGCCGCACGATAATCGTCCATGCGGGCGATACGCTGTATAAGGTACGACTGAACGAGAGCACCTATCTGCCGATACCGAACAGCCTGCAGACACTTTTGATCGGACTGAGGAGCGGTGGACGCTCGCAGGGCTTTTACCTCAACGGCAAGCTGTACATTTTAACCGGGTCGGAATATCTGGTATACGACGGCAAGAACGCGAAGCACGTCGGGGACGATACGGCGTACTGTCCGCTTACGAGCTATCAGCGCAAGCCGTCCGGCGGCGGTGAAGCCTACGAGAAGGTAAACATGATCTGCAAGTGGAGACGCAACCGCTTTGTCGGGGACGGGAGCAGCAAGACATTCCAGCTTGACGTCACCGGCATTGACAAGGAGCAGACCATCACCGCGAAATACCATATCACGGGCGATACGCTCGAGGTGGCGAGCTTTGATGCGGCAAAGGGCACGGTGACACTAAAGACCGCGCCCAAGGCGCCGGAGAACGCGGGCACATCCAACATAGAGATCCGATTTGCAAAAACGACTGAGGATCGGAAGAAGATACTCGGCTGCACCATCTTTGCCATTTACGGCATGGACGGCTCGGGCGACCGCGTATTCTTTTCCGGTAACGGCAAATATGCAAACACGGAGTGGTTCTCGGGACTGACAGACCCGACATATTTCCCGGATATCAATTATTCGGTAGTCGGCAGTTCAGACTTTCCCATCATGTGCTATCTGAAAGCGCAGGGCGAGCTGCTTATCATCAAGAAGGATAATCGCCAGGAAGGTACGATCTGGCACCACGCGGGCGTTGTGAGCAACGATGTTGCGGCGTTTCCGCTCAAGGAGGGTGTGCCGGGTTACGGCGCGATCGCGCGGTACTCGGCGGCAAACCTGAATGACGATCCGTTATATCTGAGTCCACGCGGCGTGTATGCGCCGACGACAACGTACTACAACAACATGCAGGTGCGGCAGTTATTCTGCCGGTCGAGACGTGTCAATCCGAAGCTCACCAAGGAAAACGGCCTTGCGGATGCGGTGGCCGCCACTTGGCGCGGCTGGTATGTTCTTGTCGTGGACGGACGCGCTTATGTCGCGGACGGCAACCAGGACAAGAGCGATAACGGTTATGAGTGGTACTACTGGACCAATATTCCGGCGCGGGTGCTGCGCGCAGACCAGCAGACCCTTTATTTCGGCACCGCAGACGGCAAGGTTTGCAAATTTAACGACGACATGGTGACGGCCGAGAATGAGATCCTCATGCGCGCGTACAATGACGACGGCGCGCCGATCCACGCCGAATGGGCTTCTAAGCTGGACAGCATGGGCAACATTGCGATGCTCAAGACCATGCCAAAGAGAGGCTCGGCGGTACACCTCAAGCGCTATGCGCGCTCGAAAGTCGATCTGTATATCCGTACGGAACGCGACAGCGGCCGGCTGTACCGCGAGTTTTACGCGGACAGGCTTTCCTTTGAGGATATCAACTTCGAGCGCTTTACGTTTGAGACGAGCGCGAACAGTGTGCGCCAGTTCCGTGTGAAGAAGAAAAAGTGGAAAATGATTCAGTTTATTTTCGTCTCGGATGCGCTCAACGAGGGTTTTGGTATTTATGAGATTCTGGTGAAGTACATTGAAGCTGGAGAGGAGAGAGGCGCGTGATCAAGATTCTCGGTATGGACGGCAAGGTGCATTTTTATGAGCGGCTGGACGATGTGCCGGAAAAGATGCTCGATGCGCCGCTGCTGTATGATGCTGACGATGTGCGCGCTATGATGATGGTGCATGGCACAGACGGCGGCCCGTATTCTACGGCGCGGGTGCTTGTGGACATTTGCGGCCGTCAGGGCGCGAGAGGAGTGTGAACTATGGCGATTGACGAAATCACGAAAGAACAGGCCGATAATATCGGCGTAGTGGCGGCGCCGGACACGTTGGACGGCACTGCCGCGCAGAACAAAGAGGTGTTCGACCAGCTGCCGCAGCTGTTACGGCTCAAGCTCAACGAGGTTATCCAGGAGCTGAACCGTCTGAGCGAAAACGATGTTTTTACAGTGAAAGCACCGGACGGCTCGATTGTTTATATGCGGCTCAACAGCGACAAGGTTCTCGAAACGTCAACCGACGGCGTGAATTTCGAGGCGACCGGTTCGAGCGGTCATGTGGTGCTCGATGCGGACGGGCGTGCGCTGCCGCAGAGGAGCAGGATGCAGTTTGCAGAGGGCTCGGTAGAGGATGTGGACGGCGTAACGGTGGTGCATGGCATTGTCGGTCCGCAGGGCAACAAGGGCGACAAGGGAGACCAGGGCGAAAGAGGAGAGCAGGGTCTCAGAGGTGAACGCGGTCCGCAGGGCGAGATCGGCCCGAGAGGTCCGCAGGGCATTCAAGGTGAGCAGGGCGCACAGGGAATTCGCGGCGCACAGGGCGCACAGGGTCCGCAGGGCGCACAGGGCGAAAAGGGCGCAGATGGCAAGGACGGCAAGAGCCTGTTTATCGAGGACGTTTACAGCACCCTCGCCGCACTGCGAAACGCTATTCCGAACGGCAACGACAAGATGTATCAGATCGAGGAGAACCGCGAGTGCTACATCTGGAGCGAAAACGCGCTCGACTGGGTGAGTGTCGGAAAGGTGGAAGGTCCGGTGGGTCCGCAGGGCGTGCAGGGCATTCAAGGTCCCACGGGTCCGCAGGGCATTCAGGGCGTGCAGGGCATTCAGGGCGTTCCCGGATGCGACGGCAAAAATGCGTATGACGCGGCACTCGACGGCGGCTATCAGGGCACGGAAACGCAGTTTAATGCGGCGCTTGCACAGATGAATGGCTTCGCGCTTGCAAAGGATGTTGTCCCCAAGACCCGCAAGATCAACAACCTCGATCTCTCTGCTGACCGCACGCTGACGGGCGAGAACATCGCGGTCTCCACCACGGACTTCACTCCGATTTCTGGTGCCGTCAAATACCGCACAAACCCCAATTTGCTCGACAACTGGTACTTCGGCAGACCCGTGAACCAGAGAGGGCAGACGGAGTATTCGGGGGATAAGTATACGGTGGATAGGTGGCATCTCACGTCAGACGGCGTTTTGACTGTTGCAGATGAAGGTATTCGGTTGACGTCCGGAGCGCTCTTCGAACCTTTGGAATATGAACTTTCCTCGTTCTTGAAGGGGAAAACAGTTACTTATTCTTTCTTTTTTGCAGACAACACGTTAGTCACCAAAAGCGCTGTAATTCCGTCTACATGGGGAAATTGGGACAGTTTAATTGAGATTGGTGATATACAGCTCATAGGATTAGAAAGCGGCAAGAGAATTTGGGTGCGATATTCGAGCACGGCTACGGCTGTCGCCGCCAAGCTCGAGCTTGGCGGCACCCAGACCCTTGCGCACAAGGAAAACGAAAAGTGGGTGCTGAATGAAATTCCGGATTTTGGGGAGCAATGGTTAAGATGTCGCAGATATTGCAAAGTTTTTCCTAAAGGAAGCGATTTACCTGTTTTGGCATTCGCGCAACCGGAAAAATGGTATCTGTCCGCTTTTATACCGTTTGATGATATGCGAACAGTTCCTGCTAACAACATCGGCTCAGGTATGAAGTGTCATGTTTTCTCTATTGATTCAGATGAAGTTTCGGCTTCGGAAACTATTTTTAATTGGGGAGTAACTCAAACTGGACAGAAACTTCGTATTTCTGATAATGTAGTTTCATCCGCAGATTTTCCGTTCAGAATTAACATGGATGCCGATTTGATTTTCTCTGCCGACCTATAAGGAGGTGACACTATGCAAACCCCAAAATCCCGTGTTTACGTCCAGACGGACGAGACCGGTTGTGTGCTGCGGTTAGAGGGAGAGTATTCCCTCCCGGCTGACCTTACCGGATGGACGAAAATTGATGAAGGCAGCGGCGATAGATTTTCGCTTGCGCAGAGCCATTATCTCGATAAGCCACTCTATGACGGCGCAGTGCTTCGCTACAAACTCGTAGACGGCAAGGTGGTAGAGCGCACTACCGAGGAAATCGAGGCGGACAAGGCGAAGCTGCCGAAGCCGGTTATCCCGAAAACCAACGCAGAACTGGTAAGCGAGAACGCAAATCTCAAGCAGCAGATTTCCGCTCTTGCCGATCAGCAGTCTTTTTACGAGGACTGTATTGCAGAAATGGCAGAAGTCGTTTATGCGTAAGTTAATCAACAAAATCAAGGAAAAGTTTGAAAGGACGGTTATTATGATGGCAATGTTGTTTGCACAGCGTGTAATTCTGGGTAAGTGTGAGTTTGAACAGGTGCCGAAGAAGCTCCAGAAGCAGGTAGCGGAAATCCTTGTGGACGAATGCGGCATGCCGGAGTTTGTGCCTGCGGAGTTCGGCGGTACGAAGGACGGCAAGGAGGGCTAAAATATGTCCGCTGAAGTTATCACAGCGGCGATCAGTCTGATTGGTACATTGGTCGGAACGCTCGGCGGTATTGCGCTGTCGAGCAATCTCACGAATTACCGCATTGAGCAGCTGGAGAAGAAGGTGGAGAAGCACAACAACCTCATCAGCCGGACGTACGAGTTGGAAAAGGAGTATTCCGTGCTGGATGAGCGGATCAGAGTGGCAAACCACCGTATTGAGGATTTGGAGAAGGAGGAAGTTCTGCATGAAGGTTAATGTACCTGTTAGATTTAAAAACCCATGGTTCTGGGTTGGCGTTGCATCGGTTGCTATTACGGCGATTGGTGTTGACCCGCAGACGTTTACGAGTTGGGCGGCTGTGTGGAACGGTGCTGTTTCGGTGCTGTCTAATCCGGTGCAGCTTTGCACCATGTGTCTGGCTATCCTCAGCGTGTTTGTGGACCCCACCACGGCGGGCATCGGAGACAGCAAGACCGTGCTGGGCTACACGAAGCCCAACAGGGAGGGCAAGTAAATGGACATTATCAACGTAAATCTGCCGACAAACGGCAGTTTCAGCCGCCGGAACAAGACGGATGAGATTATTCTGCACCATGCGGAAGCAAGCCGCGCGAGTGTGGAGGAGGTCAACCGCTGGCACCTGGAACGCGGGTGGACCGGCATTGGCTACCATTTCTACATCCGCAAGGACGGCAAGGTTTACAGAGGCCGCCCGGAATGGGCGGTCGGCGCGCACGCGCAGGGGCACAATAGCCGCGCGATCGGCATTTGCGTCGAGGGCAGTTACATGACCGAGACCATGCCGCAGACGCAGCTGGACGCGCTGAAAGGCCTTATCCGTACCATGATGGCGAAGTACCCCGGTGCAAAATTGCTGCGGCACAAGGACGTAAACAGCACGGATTGTCCGGGAACAAAGTTCCCGTGGGCGGAAGTGCAGAAGTACAACACCGAAACCACGGCAAAGAAGGAGGAAACCAAGATGACAGACAAGGAATTTGCGGCACATGTAGAACGCTATCAGGCGGAAAAGGCCAACCAGAAGCCGCATCCGTATGCTGCCGAGGCTTGGCAGGCGGCGACAGACGCCGGCATTGTGGACGGTACCAAGCCGCAGAGTCCGCTGACGCGCGAACAGCTTGCGGTGATTTTACAGCGTTTAGGTCTGCTCGGGAAGGGCGTGAAGTAAATGGGACTGGGTGCTTTTATTAAGGCGGCGGCCGGTGCAGCCAAGGCTGCCTCGGCGGCAGCTAAGGCCAGCGGCGGCTCGTCCTCGGGCGGTTCTTCGGGTTCTTCCGGTTCGGGCGGATCGCTGAGTGCGAGCGGCAAGAACGGCTCGTACTCTATCGGTTCGGCCAAGGGCAAGAATTTTGTTTCGAGTGCGGCGGCAGGCTCGACCATGAAAGGCTCGGACGGCTCGACATGGACTAAGAACAGCGACGGCACGACCACGATCAGCAAGGGCGGCTCGACATGGACCTATGGCAGTGCGTCCGGCACCGGCTCCGGCGGCTCGTCCTCCGGCAAGACTTCGGGCGGCGGCTCGTCCAGTGGCAGTTCGGGCGGCGCTTATACGCCTGCGGGTACTTACAATGATGCGCTGATCCGGCAGAATGACGCACAGCAGGCGGCAGAAATTGACGCAATTAAAAAGCGGTATGAAGAAGCAAAAGCCATCGGCGATGTAGCAGGCATGAAGAAGGCCCACGCGGACGCCGAGGCAAAGCGTAAGGAATGGGGCTACTCCGGCGGTGCGGACGGCTCGGATTACATTGCAAGCGGCGGTATCTCCGGTGCGAATCTCGGCACGCTGATGAGCAATCAGTACAATCAGGGCTTTCAGGACTATGAGAAGAAGATGAACGATGCCGCACAGGCACAGCAGAGTGCTTTGCAGGCGAGTGTGGATTCGGCGGTCGCTAATCTGAACGCCCAGAAGTACACCATCGGCAAGAACACCGAGGCGAACAACGCTGCGGCTGAGAAGGCGTACATGACGGCGATCAATCCGAACGGCTCCATGGCTGAAAATCTGGCGGCACAGGGCCTGCTGACGACCGGCAACACCGAATCCAGTCAGATCTCGGCAGGCAACACCTATCAGAACGCGCTGAACAGCAACGCGACGACCGCTACCGAGGCCCTCGCTGAGATTGAACGCGCGATCACGCAGGCGCGCTTAAACGGCGATATTCAGAAAGCCAACGCGCTGGCGGATCTCTACAAGGAGGTTGCGGGTAAGCAGCTGGACAACGTAAACAGCATTATCTCCGCGATGCAGTGGGGTCAGCAGTTCGGTCTCAGCCAGGCCGAGCAGACGGGTACTTACAACGGCACGCAGACGCTTGCCATGCGGCAGCTGCAGATGCAGCTTGAACAGCTGGAAGAGGACAAGCTCAACGGTAAAATCGACCGCGAAACAGCGCAGAAGCAGATGGAGTATATTCAGGCGCAGATTGAGAAGATGCGGGCCGAAACGACCGGTCAGAACCTGCAGAACAGGTATTATCAGACCCAGCTTGGCGGTTGATACACGCAGGAGGCGGCGGATTTCCGCCGCCTTCTCTCTTTAGGAGGTTCATATGAGTTTTTACAGCGATTACGAGAAGAAGAAAAACAAGAACAAAACGTCCGCGCTGCTGAAGGTGCCGCAGGTTGTGCCGCAGAAGCCGGCAAAGCAGGACAACAGCCGCCGTGCAACGGCGGCGCGCAACAGAGAGCAGCAGCGCGTGCAGGCGCACCAGAATGCGCAGAGGCCTGCAAGCACTTATCTGACCGGCGGCAGCACGACCAGAAGTCAGCCGTATGCGGCAAATCAGCAGCGGAACACTGTTTTTCAGCAGCGCGGGAACACACGGCAGGGCCTTTCCGGCACAGGCAGCCGGAGCACGCAGCAGAACAATTTACGGCAGCCTGCAAGCACCTATCTGACCGGCGGCAGCGTGACAAGAAGTCAGCCGTATGCGGCAAGTCAGCAGAATCAGCTGTTTTCGGCAAGGAAGGCGGCAGAGCAGCGGCGCAATCCACGGCAGAACGTATCTACAGCCACTAAGAGCAGCGGAGACGGCAACCCGACGCTGACGCAGTTTCTCAAGAACTCCATGGACTGGCACAAGACCAGCGATCCGAACAGAAAGGCACAGCTGCACGCGCAGAACGACGCCTTGCGGCGCAAGCTCGGTTATGAGTACAACCCGCAGACCGGCGCCTCTTTTGATAAGTACGGCCACGAAATGACTGCCGGCGTGCGCATGGCCTACGGCAGTAAGCCGACCGAACGGCTGAATCAGGCAACGCAGTTGCTGCATACTTCCGGCGTGATGGGTAAGACAGACAAGGCAACCGTCTACCCGACCGCCATGCAGGCGGCACAGGGACTGGATGAGGACTATTTCAGCGGTCAGACCGGCTACAATGCACACAAGACGATGCATGACCTGTTTAACCGCTCGGATGAGACGTGGAGCAGCGAGGACACGCAGAGCCGTGACAGGGCACGTCAGGAGCTTTCCAATGAGATGAGCCGCATTATGAAGCGGTATGGCCTTACCTATCAGCCGCGCGACAATGCTGACGATATCATGAACCGGCTGAAAGCCGCCGGTGCGGACGAAAACACGCTTGCCTATGTGCAGGAAAACATTGATCTGCGGCACGCGGCAGATCGCCTCGGCAACAGCATGGAGGCAGTCGGCAAGCGGTGGATCGCTTCGCTGCCGTCCATCGTGGACACCTCGCGTCAGGCGAGCGCGAACGTGGAGGAGAGCCGCCAGAACGAGGAATACCGCCAGCTTGAGGAGCAGGAGCAGACGCTTGAACTCACTCTGCAGGGCATGAACAGCACGGCGGCAGACGGCTCGGTTCCGGCAGATTATCAGGCTGTCTACGATCAACTGCAGGAGGTTAAAAAACGCAAGAACGAGCTGACCGTAAACAAAGGCGTAGACCCGAACAAATGGTCTCAGCGCATGCTGCGCGAGGCAAACGAGGCACAGGCAAACGCCGAAGCCGGTTTATCGCCTGCGCCGCGCTGGCTGACCGAACAGGGCATTTCCCTTGCGGGCAATGCGCCGGTGATGGCGGCAAGTGCGATTCCGGTCGTCGGTCCGGCGGTCGGCTCAATCATGATGGGCGGCCAGGCGGCAGGCCAGCGCTCGTTTGAGCTGAATGAGCGCGGGATCGGCGCGCGGGAGTCTCTGACGCGAGGGTTGACCTCGGGTGCAATCGAGGCGGCAACCGAAAGACTGCCGCTCGGTCAGATGAGCAAGATTTTGCACTCCGGCGGCGTGAATGCCGTAAAAAATATCCTCATCCAGATGGGTGAGGAGGCGACAGAGGAAAGCGCAAGCTATTTCATGAACTACGTTGCGGATAAGGCGGCGCAGGATCCGAACGCAAAGTTCAGCCTGCAGGAGCTTGCCCAGAGCGCCGCAGGCGGCGCGTTCGGCGGCTTGGTGTTTGGCGCGGCGGGCGCGGTCACTTCTCGCGGTGTTTATGGCAGTCCGACGGAAAATCAGCTCACCAATCGTCCTATGACGGAATATGAGGCGCACGCAGATACGCCTTATCTGCAGGTGGAGCGGTTTACTGAACCGCTGACGCAGACAATGGTGAAAATTGACGAGCAAATGCGCAAAGCAAATGCACTGCCGGAGGGAATCATCAAACAGCAGTATACCGCGGCCTTGCAGGAGGACGCCCAGCGCGTAAGCAAGCAGCTGTCTATTCTGGAGAATAACCGTGCAGAGCTTATGCAGGCGCGGAATATCGCTGAAAGATTTGGAGCAAAGTTTGAACTCGCAGACCTCGGCCCTGCGGGCGGTAAATATGAAAACGGTACAATTACAGTCAATCCGTATTCCTCGTCACCGGTGCGGCAGGTTCTGGTGCATGAATTAACGCACCATTTGGAGAACAGCGGCAGCTATAACGCATTGCAGGAGATGGCGCTGCATCTGTTCACGCAGGAACAGGGCGTTTCTGCGGATGTACTGCGCGATAATATCACTCGAATGTATGCAGAACAGGGTGTTACGCTTGACACACAAGCCGCAAACCGTGAACTGACGGCGGCGTTCTGCGAAAAGCGGCTGTTTCAGGATGACGCCAGCATTCAGCGCCTTGCACAGACCGATGTATCGCTTTTCCAGCGGATTCGTCAGTGGATCGCAGATACAGTAATTCGCCTGCGAGGAACAAAGGAGCAGCAGCAGCTCCTGGAACTGCAGAGACGCTATGAAAAGGCTGCGCGTACGGTTGGCGCGGTGCAGGACAGAGGGGCACAGTATAAAATTGAAACACTGCCGGATGGAAAGCAATATGTTAAATCTGACCGGCAGGTTATCGAAGGTGATGATGCGTCTGCGTGGAGCAAACAGGCAGAACAGTTCATCAATGAAAAAATCCGCAATAATGCGGATTTGAGAGTATTCACAAAAGATGGATTTGCTATCGACATTACAGAACGTTCGGCATATAAATTATCCGACCCTCATGTGCAAAGCATTGAAAAGGTTGCGCGACCTATGCTTGGCCGCGAGGCGTTGAAAGCGAAAATGCAGGCGGCGGGTCATATTGATGAGCTTGCGGAAACGGCGCGTTGGTCGAAGTTTGCTCCCGACCGGAACGGCAAGCACGCTTACGACATTGGTGAGGACGGCTTCGATACCTTTACGACCTATTTTGAGGATTCGGACGGGCAGTATTACCGCGTAAGATTCACAGCGGGTGTCAATGAGGATATGGATACTGCGTACAGCATCGGACAAATGGATAAAAGAAACCATCCGAGCAGTGCGGGCTCTTCCTCCGCCCCCTTTGGGCGTGGCGCTCAAAATACTCGAATGGTTTATGATAACAGTATAACACCTGACGGCGCGAATGACAATACTTCCGGAACAAAATTCAAAGGTCTTGCGCTGCAAAGAGAATACCGTCAGGCGGTTGAAAGCGGCAATATGGAACGCGCGCGCGAAATTCTTGCAGAGAAAGCGGCAAGGCGTGGTTATTTGTCGTATGATACCACAGCGGATGCACAAAACCACATCATTCAGAATGCAAATCCTGTAGAGGACGATTACCATACATGGATTCGCAATGCAGGAGACGTTCATAGCTTTGCAGAAGTTCTGAATGATTCGGATTGGAATGGTATGGATTTCGACCCGGATTATACATGGGACATGGCACAGAAGGCGCTGCAAACAGGCGAAATTACGGTTTACAGCTCTTATCCGATTGGTACACTTGGCGGGTTTGTAACACCGAGCCGCATGGAGGCGGAAGGATATGCAGGCAACGGCGAGGTTTACAGCAAAACCGTAAACCTTGACGATATTGCATGGATTGACCCGACACAGGGGCAGTATGCACCGACGCAGAACGGCAGTATTTACAAGCAGGGTTCGCCTTATGCGAAAATACCGGATGTAACATATGACGATAACGGTAAATTGATTCCGCTGTCACAGCGATATGATGACAGCCGCACAGATTCACGGTATACACTTGGCTTCACGCCGGAGCAGATCGCAAAGGGAACGGTTCCGCTCTCCGATGCAATGCAGTACGGCAAGACGCCGGAACAGGCGGTGATGGAGGCGCGGGCGAAGGCTGAGGGCGAGAGGGTACGGCAGGCAAGAGAGGAACAGGCGGCGGCAGAACAGCAGGAACGCCTTGATCGCATCACCAACGGCAAGAACCGCGACATTATGCAGCGTGTATACGAGGCACAGGAGCGCGCAGAACGCGTGGCAAGCCGCCATGCGCTGGAACGCGCAACGACCCGCGCGACAGCTTCAGACGCGGACAGCTACATTGACCATACGCAAGAGGATATTGCAATCGACCTTGTGAACAGTCTGGAAAGTGAACGCCGCTTTTTAACCAACCTGCGCAATGGCTGGCATTTGAGCGATGCCGAACTGGTAAATGCGGAACGCATGGCGGCGGGACGCGGCCCTGTAACCGAGATGGACAGCCACCGCTACGAACTGGTAGAGACCTACGCCCGCGCTATGCGGCAGTACAACGAGGATATGCAGCCGTATTACGCATTTCAGCGCGGCCTTGATGATGCACGCCTGAGACGCGCAACCGAACTTATCAAGGATTCGGACAACTGGAAGGATTCACGCGGCAACCTCGGTTTACAGATCCACACGCCGGAGCGCGTGCTGCGCAAGGTTATGGGCGATACCGCCGAAACAGAGGCTATTTATCAGGCATATTTCGCACCGGTACTCAAGCATGACGCAGAGGCTATCCGCTGGGAGAATACCCAGCGCGAACGGCTGAAAGGCATTATGGAGGGCCTGTCGCACGAGGACAGTGTGTATATGCACATGAAGAACCGTGCAGAACTCTCTCCGAAGAACGAAGCCATGCAGAAGCAGCTTGCGGATTATGTGAAGGAGAACAAGAGCAAAATTCATTTCAAGCAGGCAGAGAGTGCCATGCAGAAGCTGTATGAAATGACAAGCGAAATACATCCGCAGGTCAGCGAGGCCGGTGTGCGCAATGGCTATGCGCCGCTGGAATTTCGACAGAAATACATCCCGAGCCTTACGCCGACCAAGGAAGGCAAGTGGTACAACCGCATTCTGCGTAAAGTGGGCGTGGAAACCATGGTGGACGAGCTGCCGACCGAGATCGCGGGACGAACCGAAGACCGCAGACCGGGCAGACAGTACGCCGGATTCTACAACCAGCGCGAGGGCATCAACACCGAGTTTGACGCATTTAAGGCGATGGATAACTATATCAGCGGCGCGAGCAACGCTATTTTCCACACGGATGATATTCAGAACCTGCGTGTACTGGAGGACGCTATTCGCAGCAAATACAGCGATGAAGGCAGCCGTGCGGAACTTGAAGCCATCCGCAAAGACCCGGATATCAATATTGAGGACAAGGAACAGAAGATCAGCAAGATTTGGGAACGCAACTCCGGCACGCTGCCGAGCTTCCCGAGTTGGATCGCGGAGTACACCAACATTCTGGCAGGCAAGAAATCCCGCACAGACCGCAGCGCGGAACAGATGTTCGGACGCGGCCTGTACCGCGCTATGAGTGATGTTGAGGGCAAGGTTGCGGCAAACATGGTAGGTGGCAACCTCTCGACCGCGATCTCTAACTTTATTCCGCTGGCCCAGGGTTCGGGCGAGGTACGTTATTCGAGCATGATGCGCGCAATGCTGGATTACGGCGCAGACCTCGCCAAAAAAAATCCGGCATTCCATGAGGATTCGGATTTCCTGACCAATCGCCGGGGCAGCGAACGTGTTATCAAGACGAAACTGCAGAAAGCCTCGGATGCGGCCGGGTGGACGATGAACGCAATCGACAATCTATCCAGCGAGGTGATGGTGCGCGCACGCTATCTGGACAATGTGGAAAAGCGGCATATGAGCACCGAGGCGGCGCTGCAGGAGGCTGACCGCTGGGCGGCGGGACTGATCGGCGACCGCGCAAGAGGTGCAAAGCCGGTTATCATGGAGTCCAAGTCGCCGTTTATTAAGGCGTTTACCATGTTCCAGCTTGAGGTTATGAACCAGTACGACCACCTGTTCGGCGATATTCCGCACAACCTGCGGACGCAGGGCAGGAGCAAGGCGCAGATCGCGGCAGGCACAGCGGCAGCGCTGCTGCAGGTATTCGTTATGTCCCACCTGTTCAACGATGCGCGCGAAAAGCTGACCGGTTCGCGCGGTGCGTTCGACCCAATCGAGATGGTGAACGACTTTGTAGGCCGCCTGACCGGCTACGCACTGCCGAACATCTTTGACCTGCTGGGCGAAATGATGGGAGACGGTATTGACGAGGATGATTTCCATGCGGAAAAGTCGGAAACGGCATGGGACAATGTAAAGAAGACAGCACAGGATATTGCATCCAACGTTCCGTTTGCTTCCGGTCCGCTCGGTGCGGTATTTGGCGCGGGCAACTCTCGTCTGCCGATCCAGTCCATCATCCCGAACATTGACAACATCATGACCGCACAGGGCGAGGACGCGCGCAGCATGGCACTGAAAAAGGAACTGAGCAAGCCGCTTTACGGCTTCCTGCTGCCGTTCGGCGGCCTGCAGGCGAAAAAGACCGTGGAGGGCGCGGCAACTATGTTTGCGGGCGGCAGCTACTCGTATGACAAGAAGGGCGAGAAAATCCTGCAGTTCCCAACCTACGGACAGAAACCGGCAGACTGGGCACAGGCGCTGCTGTTCGGCAAGAGCTCCAGCGATGAGGCCCGCGCATGGCGCGAGAGCGGCTATGAAACCTTGAATGCGGAGGAGACCAAGGTGTTCGATACGCTTGCAAAGCGTGCAGACAACGACCAGGAAGCACGCAAAAACATTTACGATGCGATTATGGCGCTGCATGATGTGCAGTCCGACACGGACGAGAACGTTCAGCTTCTTGACAACGAAGGCGAGAAAAAGCGTCGCATGCTGTTTGAGAACGACAAGCTGACGCAGAGCCAGAAAACCGCCATCGACCGCGAGATCATCGTTAATACAGTGGGCGGCTCGGCTGCGGATTACTCCGACCGGACTTCGTTCGAGATCAGTACTGAGGTACGCAAGAAGATGCAGGGCGCGGCTCACAAGGCGGCAGACGCCGGTCTTGCAGTAAGCACGTTTGCCAAGTATGACAATACGCTGAAGGAATTGACCGAGGGCACGGACGAAAACGGCGAGAAGCTGCACACGGCGGACGAGGCACGCGGTATGGTATTGGATGCCATCCGGCAGGACAGCAGCCTGACGGACGGCGAGAAGCAGACCCTTGCGGATTACCTGCTTGTTTCTTCCATGAGCGAAAAGGCGCGTGAGACGTGGAACGATGAGGTTAAGGGCAAGGTAAATGCAAGCGATTATGTGCGGTTTAAGTCGGATGTAGCGGCGTATGAAGCGGAATTCAAGGGCACTGGCGCGGATCATGCCGCAAATGTGGCTAATATTCTGAACAGCTACACGAACCTGACGGATGAACAGAAATCCGTACTCATGAACACTTACAACGACACGGCAAAGAATGATGTATTCCACGTTTCGGAGTATGAGAAGTCGCTGACGGACAACAGCTATTACAAATCGCTGAACGACAGCGAAAAGAGCAAGCTGCGGGCATACTGCAACGAGTACGAGCAGGCTATCAGCGAGGGCAGAGAGCTTTCTGGCTGGAAGGCCAAGGCTTACATGGCGAAGGAGGCCGGTATCCAGCCGGGTACCTATGCGCTGTTCCAGACGGCGCTTTCGCTTATCAATTCGGATGGCGGCAACGCTAAGAACGAGGAAATCACGCAGGCCGTTAAGCTGGTGCCCGGCCTGACAGACAGCCAGAAGGCTTACTTGTGGCAGGCGGCGTACGGCAAAGAATCGACCAAGAGCAATCCGTGGGGCGGTGCAACCGTAACGAAATATCAGAAGGGCGAGAACAAAGTGGTGAATCCGGTTGAGGGCGGTACAATTCCGGATGGCGGCGGGTTCGGCTGGCGCACTGCGCCGACTGCAGGTGCATCGAATAATCACATGGCGATTGATATTGCCGCACCGCAGGGAACACCGGTAAAGGCGGCTATGAGCGGTAAAATCGTCGGAATGAATAAATACGGCTACGGCAAAGACGAGTATGAGGGATACGGCGTATCGGTTACGGTTGACTGCGGAAACGGTATTACTATGGCATATCACCACATGGTTGACGGCAGCAATGCCAACCTGAACATCGGTGACGAAGTAAAGGCCGGTCAGCAGATCGGTCAGGTTGGTTCGACCGGTATCTCGACCGGCCCACATCTGGATTTCCAGGTGGTCAAGGACGGCAAGTATGTTGACCCGAGGAATTATATTCCCGGTTATGGCGAGGGCACTTCTGAGACGATCTCGGCGGCACAGGCGGCTGTGGCGGCAAGTTCCGGCAAGAAGAGCGGAAAGAGTCATAAGAGCGGCGGCTCGGGGAAGTCGGGAGGAAGCTCCGGCGGACTTAAGCCGCTGAAGGGACCTGACAGTTTGAAAGGATTGGGATTCTGATAAGAAAATGAGAAAGCGCCGTCGGTTGACGGCGCTTTTATTATAGATAACTTTGATGGGCGGGTTCTTCCGTGCCGATGTCCGTCAAAATGCCCTTGCATTCCTTATACGGCATGGCGTACCGCTGGTTGAGATAGCGCATGGACGCACCCAGCTCGCCGTCCGGGCCGCCAAGCTGAGAGATAACAATTTTGGCGGTCTGCGGATTAGGATTCTTGATCTTCACCGGAAACTGCAATCGTTTATCGTATGACCACATCAGTCCTCAGCTCCTTCCCACGGCCACGGATCGTCGATCCACGTCCAGTGTCCGCTGCGGGTATCTACCTCGCGGGCGGTCAGCGGACCGAATGCATCCTCGTACTCGGCGGCGGCCTTGTCAAACGCCGTGCGCATTTCGTTGTAGTATTTGAGCGCGGCAGCGTTGTCCGGATGGCCGTCGAGGTACTCAATCACCTCAACGAGCGCGAAATCGTACATGCGCACGCGCCCGAGCAGTTTGTCCTTGTCGGTCATTGCGGCACTGCCTCCTCTCCGAGAAACGGCTTGTCGAGTGCCGGAAAGATCGTGCCGCGCGAGAACGCCAGCACCGGATCATACGGCGTATCAAATTCCTGCGTCGGCACAAAGGCCATCGCAAGCGAAAGCAGACCGGCAGGGATACTCTCCTTGGTCTGTAAATGATTCTGCATGGTTATTCTCCCTTCGTATAAGGTAGGAGTTAGGAGATAAGAGTGGATAATGATTCACCCCGCCCTACAATATCATCACGATACCTCCTAACTCCTCACTCTCAACATACGCCGTTGGGGCTTAACAAGTTCCGACATTTATGTTATACTAATAGTACTCTTATAAGAGGAGGCATGAAAAATGGAGCTTTCTGAAATCAGAGAACAAAGTGCGAAGGCGGCAGAGCAGGTTTGCGAGGCAGCCAAGCTGAAGATCGGCGATCTGTTTGTGGTCGGCTGCTCGTCAAGTGAAATCCTGGGCGAGAAGATCGGCACGCATTCCAGTGTAGAGGTAGCCGAAGCGGTATTCGAGGGCATTCACAGCGTACTGCATGAGCACGGCGTGGAACTGGCGGCACAGTGCTGCGAGCACCTCAACCGTGCGCTGATCGTGGAGCGTGCTGTGGCAGAGCAGTTCGGTCTGGAGGAGGTCAACGTCGTTCCGCAGCCCAAGGCAGGCGGTTCGTTCGGCACGACCGCGTACAAGCGCTTTGATGATCCGGTGGCGGTTGAGTCGCTCAAGCAGAGCGCCTCTGCGGGCATGGACATCGGCGGAACGCTGATCGGCATGCACATCAAGCCGGTGGTCGTACCGCTGCGCATTGAGACTAAGAAGATCGGCGAAGCCGTTCTGCTGTGCGCACGCCGCCGTCCGAAGTTTGTAGGCGGCAGCCGCGCAGTCTATAACGAAAAACTTTTGTGAGGATTTTATGGGATTAAAAGCAGTTTTTTTCGATCTGGATGACACGTTATACACCAGCTTTCAGGCCGGGGACGCCTACGCCTACGAAAAGCTGGAGGAGTGGGCCATCAGTACGTTTGGAGACAAAGGCAAGGGGTTTGCGGACGCATTCCGCGTCAACCGCAAGCGTCTGGCACGGCAGCAGCCTGCCATGCCGCCTACGCATGACCGTGTGCTGTTTGCACAGGGTGCGCTCGAGCGCATGGGCCTGAACGCCGTTCGCTATTCGCGCGAGGCATTCCGCGTGTACTGGAATGCGGTGTTCGCTAAGATGACCTTGCGCCCGGGCGTGGCTGAGTTTTTGGACGAGCTGCGTGCGGCGGGCGTTAAGGTGGCCATCTGCACCAATATGCTGGCGGATATCCAGATGGAAAAGCTGGAGTACCTTGGCATTGCCGACAAGGTGGACTGCCTTGTTACGAGTGAGGAAGCCGGTGTGGATAAGCCGGGTTCGGCGATTTTCTGGCTGGCGATGCACAAATGCCGCTGTCTGCCTGAGGAGACCGTCATGGTTGGCGACAACTTCACGCACGATATTCAGGGCGCGCTCGACGTCGGCATTGACGGCGTGTGGCTCAACTGGACGGACAAGCCGAAACCGGTCGGTGAGCTGTCCTACACCGAGGTAAGCACATTCGAGCAGGCAGCGGCGCATATCCGCACTTTGCTCTGATAAGTTAGGGAGGACAAGGAAAGACATGCAGCATTTTGACTACAAGCCGCACGGCGTATGTCCGATGAATATCTCGTTCGATCTGGACGGTGATACCGTGCACAACGTATCCTTCAAGGGCGGCTGCAACGGCAATCTGCAGGCAATCAGCCGCGTGGTCGAGGGCATGACCGTGGAGCAGATTGAAGGCTACTTCAAGGGTATTTCATGCAACGGACGCGGCACAAGCTGCTCGGATCAGCTGGCAACAGCGGTTCGCAAGGCGAAAGAGTCTGAATAAACAGAAAGAACCGATACCTTATGGTATCGGTTCTTTCAGTCTGTCGAAAAAGTCGTATAGTCAGCATTTTTTCAGCATTTCGCGCGGCAGCGCGCATGAAATAGCATTTGCTCTGCAAATGCTCAAAAAGGGGGAGCATGTATCACCCTTTTTGAAC
>OLVT01000660.1_pt1 | contig 36166 bp, 36 predicted proteins | sample 1673241 | NCBI WGS metagenome assembly OLVT01 (sample SAMEA3178936, study PRJEB25190) | human gut metagenome | biome: human gut; feature: human-associated habitat; material: faeces | place: Austria | collected 2013 | reverse complement strand
AGCATAGTCAGTGATATCCTTGAAATAAATGTGTCAACTAATCTTGACAATATCAAAGTTATGGATAAAAAGGCAGACTGCGGCCTTGTAATTCGCAAGGCGTTCTACCAACGCAAGGATTTTTCCTTTTTATCTTTGGTCTTTTTCATTTCCATTAAAAGGTCTATAAATGCAGATGCCCACTTCTGATCAGGATGATTTTCATCAATCCCCGTTAATTCACGGAGAAGATGGTACAGCAGATCGCATGCTGAATATCCGGATACTTCCAGTAGGAAGCCCAGCAGTCATGCATGGCAATCCCTTTGAATTTCGGGAGAACACCGCATTGCTCCATGCCTTTGGCTCCACGTTTGGGACTGATATCAAGATAGGTGTATTCACAGTTTGAGGCATCATGAACCCACAAAAGTTTTTTATCCACTCTGGTTCCGGTTTCATCGAAATGTCCAAGCGCGGAACCGATCATCTTATCCTTGATCTTACCTACTGTTTCACTCAGACTGTCAGCGCATCTTTTTACCATGCTGCTGATCGTTCCTGTTGCAATTGGAATGTTAAATACTCCGGAAAGAATCTCATGGGTGCGTTTGATGCTGACTGCACCTACAGTATTTAGTGCGGCAGCTAATGCCTGAAGGTTTTCACCATACTGTACGGTTGCTTTTACGTCAGAAGGGAAATCCACCTATGCGGGCATCCTTCACATGCGGAGGACATATGTTTGATTATTTCATCGGGAGCTGTTATTACCGCTAAATGTGTCCCCTGATGTCCGTCCTGTCCACCGACCTTTTTGCCGGATGGTTTGCGTAGGCTCTGAATAGTTACAATAAGATTATTAATTCAAGATAATTGTGAAGTGAGGCATAGCAAAGATGGAAAGAGACCCGTTTAAAGAATATTTGAAAGAGTCAGAACCGGATAAAGCCGCAAGAAGCTATGCTTGGAGTACTGCAATCGGACTTCAGGCTGTGGACGGTTTGAAGCCTTCAAAGTATTTGATAGATACCGCTATTCAAAACATTGAAGGAAAAATTACAATAAAGGAAGCGCAGAGCCTTATTGACAGTTACTATGCAGAGCCTTATTGACAGTTACTATAAGGAACGATCTGTGCCACAGTCGGATGGGGAGCGCACAGAGGAAGCAGATAAGGTATCTTCTCGTATTGCTGAGATCCTTTCCGAAGCAGCCTTTTCCTTCTCACCGAACGAATATATCTCCATCCATCGCAAACTCTTTCAGGGGATTTATAAGTATGCCGGGAAGATCAGAGACTATAACATCACAAAGAAAGAATGGGTGCTTGACGGTGCAACCGTCATGTATGGCAGCGCTTCGGAGCTTAGAGCCACGCTTGAATACGATTTCTCTCAGGAAAAAGATTTCAGCTACAGAGGTCTCTCGATGGATGAAATCATCCACCACCTTGCTGTGTTCGTTTCCAGACTATGGCAAATTCATATTTTCGGTGAAGGTAGTACAAGAACAACAGCGGTATTCTTTATCAAGTATCTTAGAACACTTGGTTTTTCCGCAACAAATGATATTTTTGCCGAAAATGCCTGGTACTTCAGGAACGCACTTGTCCGTGCGAATTATACCAACCTGCAAAAAGGTATCCACGAAACAACAGAGTATCTTGAAGTCTTTCTCAGAAATCTGCTATTAAACGAGAAAAACGAGCTTCATAACCGAGATTTGCATATAAGTGGACTTTTGACCTCTAAAAAAGTGGATATTGAAAGCAAAAAAGTGGACATTCAGAGTGAAAAAGTGGACATTGAAAGTGCGCTTTCAGTAAAAGGGAAAGACTTTTCTCTTAAAACAGCAATCCATGTTCGCAGATTATTTGAAAAATTCGGGTATGATAAGGTATTCGGTAGAAGTGCTGTGATGGAAGTAACCGATCTAAAAAAATCCGGCGCCTCAAAACTCTTATCCAATTTAGTGCAGGCGGATATCATTGAGCCAGTATCCGGATATGGAAAAGGCAAATATCAATTTAAAAAATCCTAACCCTTCAAAAATTGAGGTCGGCTATGATTGATTTAGAAAAATTAAGTCCTATCCTGGAAGAGTACAAGACGTACTTTCCGGAGCATTGGAGGGATGAGAAGTTCAAATGGGAAGTTATTAAGCATTTCCAGGATCACCGGAATATGTAAGCCGAAGACTTTGGAGAAATGTTTAAACTGGCAACAGAGAAGACGTACAATCTGCTGGCATCCGGCTATACATATCCGCGAGGTATGATCATTAATTTTGCCAAAGCGGATGATGAAGCCATAAGGGCGATGTCTCGTGACCTGGCGGCAAGAATAGATGAGATGCATTTCAGACGAAATCGGAAGAATTGAGAGCCAGGTACGATGATGGAACATGGAGAAATCACTATCAGTATTTCTGCGATAAGCATACCTCCCCCTCTGTGAATGAGATCGCTCTGGGGGTAGGGATCCCTAAAACGACGGTTTTTCGCTACCTGGTCGAAATGGATAATCGCGGAATGATCGAATACGACGGCAAATCCCGTACTATTCGGACTGCCATCAAAATCAAATGTTTTCTACATAGAAAGGGAATGACAATCGCCTTTTTGGAGATTGCTTGTTCTCTCTATTTGTATTTCCCGATTTTTTGAATTCCCGTCCGACTCCGGTTGGCTTTTCAGGGAGATTTTCCGCAGAAAACTGCTAAAAAAGCGGGTGCATGAAAATGATAGCTGTCTCTTTTTTAGAAAAATCTAAAAATCAGCTAAATTTCACCTGTGAGAAGCTAATGCAATAGAATGAAAAAGCTTACTGGTACTTCTAAGCGAAAGGCCGCACCGTTACCGTTGGCAAGGCAGGTGACAAGGAGAGCGATTTCGCGGTACGTCATCACCAATATCTTTGCCGCGGACCATATTCCAAATAAGCCGATCCTACGACCAGCAGTTCCCATTTTCGAATATTCAAGCGGTTGAAGTACCTGTGATTTTCAAGTATAATGAAATCGGCAAATTTGAATTCATAAGGGGAAAGAGAGGGCATAAAATGCTGTTTTTTGAGAATGACTATGGGGAAGGGGCTCATCCCGCAGTTTTGAAGCATCTGGCAGAAACCAATATGGAGCAGCTGTCGGGATACGGGACGGACCCCTATTGTGACAGAGCCAAGGAAAAGATTCGGAAAGCCTGCGGCTGCCCGAACGGTGAGGTTTATTTTCTGGTTGGAGGCACCCAGACCAACGCGGTGGTCATCGGTTCCATGCTGAAGCGATATGAAGGGGTTGTGGCGGCTCAGACCGGACACGTAAATGTCCATGAAGCAGGAGCGATCGAGTATACCGGTCATAAGGTGCTGGCTCTGCCCCAGAGAGAAGGAAAGATTTCGGGAGCGGATCTTCAAAACTTTTTAGAGACTTTTTACGGGGATGAAACCCATGACCACATGGTATTTCCCGGAATGGTTTATATTTCTCATCCCACGGAGCTGGGAACCCTTTACAGCAAACGGGAGCTGGAGGAAATTTCCGGAATATGCCGGCAGTATGAGATTCTCCTCTTTGTGGACGGAGCCCGTCTGGGATATGGGTTGGCAAGTTCCTATTCGGATCTGGAGCCTCAAGATTTGTCACAGCTGGCGGATGTATTTTATATCGGCGGTACCAAGGTGGGAGCCCTGTGCGGGGAGGCAGTGGTTTTTCCGGGAAAAGCTCCGGCCCACTTTGGAACCATGGTAAAGCAGCAGGGAGCGCTTTTGGCTAAGGGGAGACTGCTGGGCGTGCAGTTTGACGCCCTTTTTACCGATGACTTGTACTTAAAGATCAGTGAAAACGCGATCCGCACAGGAGAGCGTCTTCAGAAAGCCCTGGAGGATAAAGGGTATGAACTGTTTCTGAAGTCCCCCACCAACCAGATTTTCGTGGTGCTGGAGAACCGCAAGATGGAAGAATTGGCCAGACAGGTGAGATTCAGTTTCTGGGAGAAGCAGGATGAAAACCATACGGTGGTGCGCTTCGCCACCAGCTGGGCGACAAAGATGGAGGATGTGGAAGCTTTAATTGAGCTTCTGTAAAAGAATATGCCGAGCGGATCTTTTGGAGGCAAGGATTCCGGAGAGGTTGTACCGGTTTTTAAATTTGGAAGGATAAGAATATGGCATATGATTGTATAAACAGTCCGGTGAATTACGGAGGAATCCGGCTGAAAAACAGAATTATTTTCGCGCCGACTACCTTTGGGCTGCCAAAGGAGGAGTATTTTGAGCGGATGAGGGAAATCGCCGCCGGGGGCTGCGCCATGATAATTGTGGGGGACGTTCCTGTGAAGAAAAGTCCTTTTGAGAAATCCCTTTTCGACGAAGAAGGATTTATTTATTATCAGGAACTGGCTGAGATTGTCCATAGAGAAAACTGTATTTTGTGCGCCCAGCTTCATCAGCCGGATACAGACCCGGAGCTGATGGCCTCTCTGATGCCTGAACTTCGGGCGGGCAGCATATCTATGAACGAGGTGAGAAACCGGCTGAATCAGGGAGTGGGTCCTTATATCACCCGGCTGCCGGCAGAACAGGTACGGGACATCACCTCCTCCTTCGGGGAAGCGGCTGTCCTGGCGGTCAAGGCAGGATTTGATCTGGTGCAGATTCACGGAGACCGCATGTGCGGCAGCTTCAGTTCAGCGGTTTATAACCATCGTCAGGACGAATATGGCGGAAGTCCGGTCAAACGGGCCCGGTTTGCCTTGGAGGCGGTCAGGGCGGTTCGCACCCGGCTCCCCCGGATTCCCATTGATTATAAGATGGCAGTTCGTCAGGAGAACCCTCATTATGGGAATGCCGGGGCGGTGCAGGAGGAGCTGGAAGTTTTTGTACCATTGCTGGAAGAAGCGGGGGTCACCAGTTTTCATGTAACTTTGGCCAATCATTCCAGGCTGGAAGATACCATACCGCCGGCCGGTCATCCCTGTTTTTCTCAGGAAGGCTGCTTTCTCAAGTTCTGTGACCAGGTGCGCCGATATACGTCCAGGCCTATTTGCGGGGTAGGGGCGCTGACGGATCCGGATTTTGTGGAGGAACAGCTTCGCAGCGGACGCATCACCTGCGCCGCAATGAGCCGGCAGCTGTTGGCGGATCCGCAGTGGCCGAAAAAAGTAAGGGAAAACCGGGAGAAGGAAATCCGCAAATGTATCCGATGCAACCGGAAATGTTTAGGTGGTCTCATGGGGCATAAGGGAACCGGCTGCATTTATAACGAAGAGAGGTGAATGATGTGAAGTGCGCGATTGTATACAGCAGCAAAACAGGTAACACAAGGGAACTGGCAGAGGTTCTTCGCTCCTGTATTCCCCAGGAGGACCTTCTCTATTTTGGAAAGCCGGATGAGTCCGCTCTTCGGGCGGAGCGAATCTGCGCGGGCTTCTGGACGGATAAGGGAAGCTGTGATGAAGAGACGGCGAAATTTTTGGAAAAAATCCAGAACCGGGAGGTATTTCTCTTTGGGACCGCGGGCTTTGGCGGAAGCGATGAGTATTTTGATCGGATTTTAGTTTCCGTAAAGGAAAAGCTGGGATCAGGGTGCAGGGTGATCGGAACTTATATGTGCCAGGGAAAGATGCCGCTTTCCGTCCGGGAGCGCTATGTAAAAATGCTGGCCCAGCCGGATCACAGGCCGGGGCTTGAGCGTATGATAGAAAATTTTGACCGGGCCTTAAGCCATCCCGATCGTGAGGATTTAAAGAGGCTTCAGGAGACAGCCGCAGAGGCCGGACTGGGTAAGTAATTGCTGAAAAAAGCTGACAATGAAATGGAAAAGGAGGGTTTTATTTTGGGAAAACGCATTTTGATTGTAGGTGGAGTTGCCGGAGGGGCTTCTGCAGCGGCCAGGGCCAGAAGAATTGACGCCCAGGCAGAAATTATTATGTTTGAGAAAGGGCCTCACGTATCTTTTTCCAACTGTTCCCTTCCCTATTATTTGTCCGGGACTGTGGAGGACAGCGAGGCTCTGATTATGATGTCTCCGGAGAAATTTAAAAAATCCTACGACATTGATGCCAGAGTAAACCAGGAGGTAACAGCCATCCACCGGGATCGGAAAACCATTGAGGTGAAAGACGTCAGCACCGGCGTCACGCGGGAGGAGGCCTATGATGTCCTGGTTCTGGCTCCGGGAGCTGCTCCTATACGTCCGAAAAGCATAAAGGGAGCGGACCGGCCTGAGGTATATACCATCCGGAATGTGGTGGATATTATCCGCCTGAAAGAGGGGGTGGCGTCCGGGAAAATCCGGGATGTAGCGGTGATCGGCGGCGGATTTATCGGCATAGAAACTGCGGAAAATTTAAGAAAGCTGGGAAAGCAGGTTACGGTTATTGAGGCCATGGATCAGATTCTGGCTCCCCTGGATTACGATTTTGTGCAGATGGTTCAGAAGGAGATGATGGACCATGGGGTGCAGGTAATTGTTGGGGACGGAGTGAAGGAGATTGACGGCAGCCAGGTTCTTCTGGCCTCTGGTAAAGCAGTGCCGGCCCAGGCGGTGGTGCTGGCTATTGGCGTGGCGCCGGAAACCGGTCTTGCCCGCCAGGCCGGTCTTGAAATCGGGGAGACAGGCGGCATCAAAGTGGATCACAATTACCGAACCAGTGATGAAAATATCTATGCGGTAGGAGACGCCATTGAGGTGTTCCAGCAGCTGACCCAGAAGCCGGGACGTCTGGCTTTGGCAGGTCCGGCGCTGCGGCAGGCCCGGGCGGCTGCGGATTCCATGTACGGACGGCCCTGCGCCAATAAGGGCGTAATCGGCTCCTGCGCCATCCGGGTGTTTGACTTAAATATTGCCGCTACCGGATTAAACGAAAAGGCCGCCCGAAAGGCTCAGATTCCCTATGATTTTGCCTATGTAATTCCCAGCGACAAGGTAGGGATCATGCCTCAGAGCGCGCCGATGCATTTTAAGCTTTTGTTCCAGGTGCCTACCGGAAAAATTCTGGGAGCTCAGGCGATTGGAAAGGGGAACGTGGACAAACGGGTGGATGTGGTGGCAGCTCTTATTGCCATGAACGGTACCGTGGAGGATTTAAAGGAGCTGGAGCTGTGCTATTCTCCGGTATTTGCGACAGCAAGAGATGTGGTAAATCAGGCAGGGCTGGTGGCCTCCAATCTGCTGAATGGATATTACCGTCAGGTTCCGGTGTCAAAGGTGCGCCAGCTGGTGGAGGAACACGCTTTTATTGTGGATGTTCGGGAGGAACATGAATATCAGGCGGGTCATTTAATTAATTCCGTCAACATTCCTTTAAGCCAGCTGAGGGAGAGAACAGATGAAATTCCCAAGGACCGTCCTGTGTATATACACTGCCGTTCGGGGCAGAGAAGCTACAACGCAGTTATGGCTCTTTTGGGCCGCGGGTATCGGAACGTATATAATATTTCGGGTTCTTTCCTGGGAATCTGCCTTTACGAATACTTCAGAGATGTAACAGAGAACCGGGAGAAAATTGTAACGGAATATAATTTTAAATAGCGTGCCGTCCGGCACAGCTGCCAGTTCAGCAAAAAGTGGGATCAAATTGACAAAAAGCCATGCCATGATATAATGTAGCAGAGGTGATGAGAATGTCCAACTGGAAGGACCGGCTGAGAAGGTTTATGATTGGCCGTTATGGCATGGACCAGATGAACCGCTGCTTAATGTACGGGATTCTGATCCTTTTGATTCTGAATATATTTCTTCATTTATTTGTCCTGGAAATCCTGGCCGTTGCGGGGATCGTGTATATGTATTTCCGTATTCTTTCACGGAATATTAACCGTCGTTTTCAGGAAAACCAGGCTTTTCAGGGCATGCTGTTTAAGATGGGACAGTTTTTTAAGAGCTTTCGCTTTAAGGCGGGGGAGGCCAGAAAGTACAAAATTTTCCGCTGTCCTTCCTGCGGTCAAAAGGTACGGATTCCAAGAGGCCACGGTAAAGTGAGCATCCACTGCCCCAAATGCGGCAGTGATTTTATCCGCAGAAGCTGACATGCCGGCGGAGGAGAAAGGAGATGAATATGGGTTTTCAGCTGGAAATCGGCGTACCGGTACTGACGGTGTTTGTCCAGGGGATTTTAAGCTTTTTCTCCCCATGCGTACTGCCCTTGGTGCCTCTTTATATCGGATACCTGGCCGGAGGCGCCAGAACGACAGATGAAAACGGGAGGATCGTCTATCCCAGAAAACGGGTGATGGTCAATACTCTGTTTTTTGTGGTGGGAATCAGCTGCGCGTTTTTGATTTTAGGCTTTGGATTTTCCGCTCTGGGCCGCTTCTTCAGCCACAGCAGAACCTGGTTTGCCAGAATCAGCGGACTGATTATGATTGCCTTCGGCATTTACCAGCTGGGGGCACTGGGAAAAATCGGCGCTATCGAGAGGGAGCATCGTCTGCCCATTCAGCTGGGGAAGTTGTCCATGAATCCTGTCACCGCTCTGATTCTGGGATTTACCTTCAGCTTTGCCTGGACTCCCTGCGTGGGCCCTACGTTGGGAAGCGTGCTGCTGATGGTTTCTTCGGCGGGGCAGAAGGCCCAGGGGCTTTGGCTTATTGGCGTTTATACTCTGGGGTTTGTTATTCCATTTCTGGCGGTGGGCCTGTTTACCGGCACTGTGCTGGACTTTTTTAAAACCCACCAGAGCGTGGTGCGCTATACGGTGAAAATCGGAGGGGCGCTGATGATTCTCATGGGCGTTATGACCTTCACCGGATATATGAACGGCGTTACCAGCTATCTCTCCTCTCTGGGAGGAGGTTCCGTTTCCGGAACGGAACAGACGGCAGAAGAAACAGCCGGTGAGAAATCCGATGGAGCGGAAGTCCGGGAGTCTGCGGAGGAAAACGGGGAGCAGGAGGAGTCGGAGGAGACGGCCGTAGTACCTGCACCGGATTTTACCTGGACGGATCAGTACGGCAATTCCCATACCCTTTCCGACTATAAGGGCAAGACGGTGTTCCTTAATTTCTGGGCGACCTGGTGCGGCCCATGTCAGAGTGAAATGCCGGAGATTCAGGCTCTTTATGAAAAGTACGGCAGCAACGAAGGTGATCTGATTGTACTGGGAGTTGCCAATCCGAAAACGGAGGAGCAGCCCTACAATAATGACGGGACCGTGGAGGAAGTTACGCAGTTTCTCGAGGAGAACGGCTATACTTTCCCTACTGTAATGGATACGACGGGAGAGACTTTGATGGCATACGGCATCAGCGCCTTTCCTACTACCTTTATGATCGATACGGAGGGGAATGTGTTTGGATATGTGCCGGGAGCTTTAAGCGCGGACATGATGGAGAGCATCGTGCAGCAGACGATAACGGGCCAGAGAGTTCAGTAAAAACAAAGACGGCTGAGCCTGGCGCGCCGTAATCCGGAGAGAAAACAGAATTGACACAGGGGCCGCCGACATGATATAATATCAACGTTTGGAGCGGCCCTTTTTGGCGGCGCCATTCTGCAAAAACTTATATATGCTCATAATAGGGTTGAGCGTTTCTACCAACTACCGAAACATAGTTGCCTATAAGTTTTTCGATTTCTGAAAAGTAAGGGAAATCGTTACAGGGCATCGGCAGTTGGCTTTTTTAATTTGAGGAGGAAGGTTTAATGAAGGAGAAGAATTTTATTGTTAAGGGAAACATTTGCTTCAGTGAAAGCCCGGAAAAGATCCGAACAGAAGAACAGGGCTTTGCGGTGTGTCTGAATGGGGTGAGTCAGGGAGTATTTTCTCAAATTCCGGAGGAGTTCCGAAATCTGCCGGTTCTGGATTTCGGCTCCAATCTTATCCTGCCCGGGTTGACTGACCTTCATATCCATGCGCCTCAGTACGGCTTCCGCTCTCTGGGAATGGATCTGGAGCTTTTGGAATGGCTGAATACCAGAACCTTTCCGGAGGAGGAAAGATATGAGAATGAGGAATACGCCAGGAAGGGCTACTCCATTTTTGCTGAGGATTTGAAGATGGGGGCCACCACCCGCGTATGTGCCTTTGGAACCATCCACAGAAAGTCCACAGAGATCCTGATGGACTGCATGGAGGAATCAGGGCTGATTTCTAAAGTAGGAAAGGTGAATATGGACCGGAACGGTTCTCCGGGCCTGACAGAAGAGAGCCCGGAGAAATCTCTGGAGGAAACCTTACTGTGGCTGGAGGAAACAAAAGACCGGTATGAAAACGTCTCTCCTATTTTGACGCCCCGGTTTGTACCATCCTGCAGCGATGAACTGTTAAAGGGATTGGGAGAACTTGGAAGAAAACGAGGCCTTCCTGTTCAGTCCCACTTGTCGGAGAATCAGGGAGAAATCCAGCTGGTCAAGGAGCTTTGCCCCTGGTCTGAGTTTTACGGGGACGTTTATGACCGTTTCGGCCTGTTCGGAGGAGAAAATCCGACTATAATGGCTCACTGTGTCTGGTCTTCAGAGGAGGAGATCCTGCGGATGAAGGAAAGGGGCGTGTATGTTGCTCACTGCGCTCAGTCCAATGCCAACCTGGCTTCGGGCATTGCCCCGGTGCGCCGGTATATGGATCTGGGGCTGAAGGTGGGACTGGGAAGTGATGTGGCCGGCGGAGTTCACACCTCCATTTTCCGGGCAATGTCGGATGCCATCATGGCTTCCAAGCTGCGCTGGAGGCTGACAGATGATTCCCTGAAGCCATTAACGGTAGAGGAGGCCTTTTACCTGGGAACCGTTGGAGGCGGGGCATTCTTTGGAAAAGTGGGAAGCCTGGAAAAGGGTTACGAATTTGATGCGGTAGTCATGGATGATTCTGCTCTGAGAAGTCCCAGAACCCTGACTCTGGAGGAACGGCTGGAACGGCTGATTTATCTGTCCGAGAGCTGTCAGGTATCGGCAAAATTCGTAGCCGGGCGCCAGATTTTTTAAGACTGGAACGGGAGAGTTAATCGGATGGAAGATATACTGCTTTACATGGCGCCTATGGAAGGCGTTACCGGATATATTTACCGGCGGGCCTATCACCGGTGTTTTTATCCCTTGGACCGGTATTTTACGCCTTTTATCGCCCCCAAACAGGCCGGGGCGGCTGTGCCGGAAAACAGGACAATTTCCATCAGCGCACGGGAACGGAGGGATATTTTGCCGGACCATAACCGGGGAATGAAAGTGGTCCCTCAGATTCTGACCAACCGGTGGGAGGACTTTCTTCAGACCTGCGGGACCTTAAAGGAGGCGGGCTACAGGGAAGTAAATCTGAATCTGGGCTGTCCTTCCGGTACGGTGACGGCCAAGAAAAAAGGAGCGGGCTTTCTGGGAGAGCCTGTGCTTTTGGAGGACTTTCTCCTGCGCGTTTCCTGCGGACTTGAAAAGATGGGAATGGAGCTTTCGGTGAAAACCCGCCTGGGGGTGGAGGAGCCGGAGGAGTTTAAACGCCTCCTTCGGATATACAACCAGGTTCCATTAAAGGAGCTGATCGTCCATCCCCGGGTATTGAAGGATTATTATGGAAATAAGCCCCGATTGGAGTGGTTCGAGGTGGCGCTTTCGGATTCCAGGGCGCCTGTCTGCTATAATGGGGATATCTTCTCAAAGGAAGACATGGAAGCTCTGATGGAACGTTTTTTTCCTGGGCGGGCTTGCGGTAGTTCGGGACGGGTTATGCTGGGCCGGGGACTGATCCGGAATCCGGGCCTGGCCGGAGAGCTGGCGGGGCAGAAACCCGCGGCCGTTGAGGATTTTCGCAGATTTCACAATCTGCTCTGGCAGGACTACCTGGAGGTGATGGGAGAGGAGCGGAATGCTCTTTTCAAGATGAAGGAAATATGGTCCTATATGCAGGAGCTTTTTAACGCTGACGGGCGCTTAATGAAGAAATTGAAAAAATCCAGGAATGGCCCGGAATATCTGGAGGCGGTGGGACAGATTTTTGAAACCGGGCTGAAAATATGAAAAAATGCAGACGATTGTTTCTCTGATCAGGAAGTTTAGAGAAATGAGCGTCTGTTTTTTTATGAGTCATATGGCACCGGTGCCGGTTTTACTTAGATTTTACAAAAACTATACCATAACTTGCTTTCAGAGTTCGCTGACTTTTTGTATACTCCAAGCTGTAACAAGCAAGAGAAATCAAAAATGATAAAAAATTTTCATATGGAGGATGAAGTATCATGAGAAAGAACAGCAAAAAATTAATTGCGTTACTTGGAACAGCAATTCTGGCTATGGGCGCTGTAGCAGGCTGCAGCAGCTCTTCCAGCGGAACTACCACCGCAGCGGCAACCGAGGCAGCTACTGAGGCAGCAAGCGAGGCCGCAGACAGCAGCGCCGCCGAGGAAGAGACCGAGGCAGCAAGCGAAGAGGCCGCAGCCGAGGATTTAAGCGGTTCCATCAGCATGGTTGGTTCCACTTCTATGGAGAACTTTGTAAATGCGCTGAGCGAGGCTTTCATGGCTAAGTATCCGGGCGTTACCGTTACACCTCAGTTCGTTGGATCCGGCGCGGGCATTGAGGCTGTTACCAACGGAACCGCCGATATCGGAAACGCTTCCAGAAACCTGACCGACGAGGAGAAGGCCAACGGAATCGTGGAGAACATCGTAGCAATCGACGGAATCGCCGTTGTAGTAGATCCCGCCAACGAGGTATCTGACCTGACCAAGCAGCAGCTGACCGACATCTACACCGGAACCGTAACCAACTGGAGCGAGGTTGGCGGAGCGGATGCCCCCATCGTTGTAGTAGGACGTGAGGCTGGTTCCGGCACCAGAAGCGCTTTCGAGGAGCTGTTGGAAATTGAAGATCAGTGCGCATACAGCAGTGAGCTGGACAGCACCGGCGCTGTAATGGGAAGAGTTGCTTCCACCCCCGGAGCCATCGGATACGTATCCCTGGATGTTCTGGATGACACCGTTAAGGCTGTAAGCCTGGATGGCGCAGCTCCCTCTGAGGAGACCATTAAGGCTGGCGAGTACTTCTTAAGCCGTCCCTTCGTAATGGCTACCAACGGTGAGATCTCTGAGCAGAATGATCTGGTTCAGGCGCTGTTCGCTTATCTGGATTCCGCAGAAGGACAGGAAATCATCACTTCCGTAGGCCTGTTCGTTCCGGAGAACTAATTGATACGACATAAAAGTTCAGACATAATAATAGAAAAAAGACGCCCGTCCCGCCCGGTCATCCGGTGCGAAGACGGGCGAAAATGAGAGAAGCTTTTAGTGATTTCTGTGATTGATAAATGTGATTGAGTAGAAAGGAGAGTCTCTGCATGAGCTCGGAAACATTTTCCATACGTTCCCATCATGGCAGCAAGTCCGGTGTTGAGAGAGTAGCCGAAATTATCTTTACCGTATGCGGCTTTTTCGCCATACTGGCTGTCGTATCCATCACCCTCTACATGGTGATCAGCGGAACACCCGCGCTGTTTAAGGTTGGTATTCTTGATATCCTTTTCGGGACCGTGTGGGAGCCCGCGGCAAAAGATCCCAGCTTCGGAATCCTGTTTGTTATTCTGACTTCCATTGTTGGTACCTTCCTGGCAGTGCTGATTGGCGTACCCATCGGCGTGATGACCGCGGTATTTCTGGCTGAGGTAGCTCCCACGAAGGTGGCAAATATTGTCCGCCCCGCCATTGAACTTCTGGCAGGTATTCCCTCCGTTATTTACGGCCTTCTGGGTATCCTGATTTTAAACCCTCTGATGTATAAGCTGGAAATGATCATCTTCAGCGGTTCCACCACTCACCAGTTTACCGGCGGCGCCAACCTGATTTCCGCGGTGCTGGTGCTGGCTCTGATGATTCTTCCCACCGTAATCAACATCAGCGAGACTTCCCTGAGAGCGGTACCCGCACACTTAAAGAGCGCGTCTCTGGCTTTGGGCGCTACGCATATCCAGACGATTTTCCATGTGATTATTCCAGCGGCAAAATCCGGAATTGTGACCGCTATCGTTCTGGGAACCGGAAGAGCCATCGGTGAGGCGATGGCGATCAGCCTGGTATCCGGAAGCTCTGTTAATTTACCGCTCCCCTTCAACTCAGTCCGTTTCCTGACAACCGCCATTGTTTCGGAGATGGGATACGCTTCCGGCCTTCACCGGGAAGTGCTGTTTACCATCGGTTTGGTGCTGTTTGCCTTTATTATGATTATCAATGTAAGCCTTACGAGAATTCTGAAGAAAGGAGTAAAGAAGGATGACCAGTAATTACGCGGTACAGGTAAATGAATTTTCTGAAGTGAAAAACAGTATTTACGGCAAGCATGTCCGCACATCAGATATCATTTTAAAGGGTCTGATTTATCTGTGCGCCGGTTTTTCCATCGCTCTTTTGATCGGAATTATGGGGTATGTGTTTGTGCGGGGCATCCCCAATGTGACCTGGCAGTTTTTGACCACGGTTACCAGCACCACCGCCAAGACCTATGGTATTCTGGGAAATATCGTTAATACCCTTTACATTATCGTCATTACCCTTTTAATCGCCACTCCTCTTGGCGTTGGGGCGGCAATTTATCTGAATGAGTACGCCAAGCCGGGACGTATCGTGCGGGCCATTGAGTTTACCACGGAAACTCTTTCCGGTATTCCTTCCATTATCTTCGGTCTGTTCGGTATGGTATTTTTCGGAACCACCCTGGGATTTGACTACTCCATCCTTACCGGCGCCTTTACTCTGACGCTGATGATTCTTCCGCTGATTACCAGAACCACGCAGGAAGCTTTAAAGACCGTTCCGGACAGCTACCGTTCCGGAGCTCTGGGAATCGGAGCAACCAAATGGTACATGATCCGCACCATTCTTCTGCCAAGCGCCATGCCCGGAATCCTTACGGGAATTATCCTGGCTATCGGACGTATCGTAGGCGAGTCCGCGGCCCTGCTGTTCACATCAGGAAGCGGCTACTACCTGCCGAGAAATGTATTCAGCAAGGTGCTGGAGCCCGGCGGAACCCTGACCATCCAGCTGTATCTGTTCATGCAGAGAGCCAACTACGACGAGGCATTCGCGGTAGCTGTGGTGCTGCTGGTAATCGTGCTGGCAATTAACGGACTGGCGAAATTCCTCTCCCACAAATTCGATGTGGAGAAGAACGCATAAGTGAAAAGGAGAATCGACGTGGAGAACAAGACCAAGATTTCGGCGCAGAATTTGAACCTGTACTACGGAGAAAATCATGCGTTAAAGAATATTAACCTGGATTTATACGAAAATAAAATCACCGCTTTCATCGGGCCTTCCGGCTGCGGAAAGTCCACCTTTCTGAAAACCCTGAACCGTATGAACGACCTGATTCTCAATGTGAAGATTGACGGAACTGTTCTGCTGGACGGAGAGGACATCTACGATCCCCAGGTAGATACCACACTGCTTCGCAAAAAGATCGGCATGGTGTTCCAGCAGCCCAATCCCTTCCCCATGAGTATTTACGACAACGTGGCATATGGTCCCAGAATTCATGGAATTAAAAATAAGGCTCAGCTGGATGAAATTGTAGAGCGCAGCTTAAAAGGCGCGGCTCTCTGGGATGAGGTTTCCGACCGGCTGAAGAAATCCGCCCTGGGACTTTCCGGAGGACAGCAGCAGCGTCTGTGCATCGCCAGAGCTCTGGCGGTAGAGCCGGAGGTGCTTCTGATGGATGAGCCTACCTCTGCCCTGGATCCTATTTCTACCTTAAAAATTGAGGAGCTGATGGGGGATCTGAAGGAGAAATATACGGTTGCCATTGTAACCCACAATATGCAGCAGGCAACCCGTATCGCGGACTATACCGCTTTCTTCCTGGTGGGCGAAGTGATCGAGTATGCTCCTACGGACGAACTGTTCACCGTACCCAAGGACAAGAGGACCGAGGATTATATCACCGGACGTTTCGGCTGATGGAATGGAGCGTTTATAAAACGAAAGGGATTGTGTCATGAGCATTCGAGTAACATACGAGCATGAGCTTCAGGAGTTAAATAAAGATTTAAAAGAGATGGCTCACATGGTAGTTGCGGCCATTGAACAGACCTTCATTGCCTTTGAGGATCAGAATTTCACTTTGGCAGAGGAGATCATTAAGGGGGACCGGACGGTCAATGATATGGAGCGGGCCATTGAATCCCGCTGCCTTTCTCTGATTCTGCGCCAGCAGCCAGTAGCGGGGGATCTGCGCCAGGTATCCACCGCTCTGAAGGTGGTGACGGATCTGGAGCGCATCGGGGATCATGCCTCTGATATCGCGGAGTTGATTCTCCGATTAAAGAGCGATCACGCTTATCACATCGTCAAGCATCTGCCGGTAATGGCGGCCTGCGCCCAGCAGATGGTTCACAATGCCATTGACGCTTTTATCGAGCGGGATATGGATGCGGCGGTGCAGATTATCAAGAAGGACGACGAGGTAGACGACCTGTTCAACCAGGTGAAAAACGAGGTAATCGAGCTTCTCAAGGCTTCTCCGGACCAGGCGGATCAGGGCATCGACCTGCTGATGATTGCCAAGTATCTGGAGCGCATCGGAGACCACGCCGTTAATGTGTGCGAGTGGACCCAGTTCTCTAAGACCGGAGCGCTGAAGAATGTGAGGATTATGTAGCCGAAAGGCTGCGGCCTCGAAAATAATAGAAGAAATGGGAAATATTCAGGAACTGATTTTGGCAGAAATGACCGGGATTGGTTCCTTTTGTGATGGATAGATTTTCGGAAAGGCAGGGATAATAGGAAAGACGCTAAAATGTAAAAGCCATCGGAAGGAATAGTTTACGGCATAAATCTATGGAAATGGAATCTTTTTTTAACAGCCATTTTAATGACAGAGATACGATTCTGATTGTTGAAGCGTTGACCGCGGTTATTGAATTTCGCAGCAGTGAGTCAGGGGAGCATGTCAATCGAATACGCAGTATTACAGAGATCCTTCTTCGGGAAACCGTTATGGGAGCGGGACTTACCGGGGAGGAGATTACTCAAATCGCTATGGGCGCGGTCATGCATGACATTGGAAAGATTGCGATTCCGGATGCGGTCTTAAATAAGCCGGGCCGTCTGACTGCGGAGGAATACGAAATTATGAAGCAGCATACGATATTCGGCTGCCGCATGTTGGAAAAAATTCCTCAGCTGAAAGAGAGCCGGGGATTTGAATATGCCTACGATATCGTTCGTCATCATCACGAGCGCTGGGATGGCGGAGGTTACCCGGACGGCCTGAAGGGGAATCAGATCTCAGTCTGGGCCCAGGCGGTTTCTCTGGCAGATGTCTACGATGCGCTGGTGAGCAAACGGGTTTATAAAGAAGCTTATAGTTTTGATAAGGCTTTGGATATGATTTGGTCGGGGGAGTGCGGAGTGTTTAATCCGGAGCTTTTGGGCGCGTTTCTGGAGAAGGAAGGGGAGATTAGGGAAATCTATCAAAAGCGGTAGAAATGATATGTGGTTTGGTCTTAGCTTTTTTCAACAAAAAGAAATTGACAATTTTTGAGTGAAAACATATAATTAAGAAACGAATAAATATTATTGGCAAACTTATAGAAATATAAGGACGCAAAGTTGAGAGCCTTCCTGCAGCTGTGGCTGCAAAAGGTCGTCTGGCTGCAATCAGGATTGATTGCGGCTTTTTTGCTTTTTGGGGATATTTACCTGGGATTTTATCCCTTTGCTTCATTGAAAATGTGAGGTCGGTATGATAGAATAATTCCAAAGCAACCCGCAAAAAAACGTGGTTTTATATCGGGTAGAGCGGACTGACGAACAGGCAGGGGACAGGTATGAAAAGAGGACGAACGAAGCATTTGGATTTTATTTGTGGCGATATCCTGGCGCTGGAGCTGGCTTATCTGACAGCCTCTTTTTTGAGCTGGCTCTTTTGGCCAAGGTCGGAAATTCCCTGGAACCTTCAGCAGGGGATTCTCATGATTTTTATTATGTTTACAGTGATTTTCTTTACCGAAGGCTACAAAGATATCCTGGTTCGGGGATATTTAAAGGAAATGTTGGCAGTAACTCAACAGATGGCGTTATTCCTGGCGATTGAGGCAGTGTATATCTTGGCTTTCTGGGCAGAGGGAATTTATTCTTGGAGCTTGCTATGCGCAACGCTGCTTATGGGAATACTTTTTATATACGTAGAGCGTATTCTGTTGAAAAGATGGCTGAAGCGAAAATTTGCCCAGGTAAAATATGCCAGAACAGTGATGATTATTGCTACCGCCAGCCAAGCGGAGCGTCTGATTGCTCATATTCAGTCCAGAGAGATTACTATTTTTCGTATTTCGGGGTTGGCGATTGTGGACCAAGACATGAAAGGCGAGACGATTCGGGGGATTCCAGTGACGTCTGATCAGCAGGAGATTACAAAATATGTGGGATCTCATGTGATTGATGAGGTGTTGATCAGCATTCCGGGAGATCCGGCCTACGAGGCGGCGCTTGCCAGGGAGTTTCTGGCGGTGGGACTGGTGGTACATATTTATATGGAACAGCATTTTGAAGAGCTTCCAAACCGGAAACAGGAGCAAATCAGCGGGATGAATGTTCTGACCTGCTTTAACCGGGAGATTCCACTATGGATGCTCTTCTGTAAGCGGGTCATAGATTGTGCGGGCGGAGCAGTCGGGTCCATTTTGACAGTGCTGATCGGCTTGCTTATCGGCCCAATCATCTATTTGAAATCTCCTGGCCCTATTATTTTTAGCCAGGTTCGGGTGGGAAGAAACGGGAGGAAATTTCGCCTTTATAAATTCCGCTCTATGTATCCGGATGCGGAGAAGCAGCAGGAGAGTCTGATGAATCGAAACAAAATGAAGGGAAATATGTTTAAGATAGACGATGATCCCAGGATCATTCCGGGGATTGGTCAATTCATCCGACGTACCAGCTTGGATGAGTTTCCACAGTTCTTCAATGTGTTAAAAGGCGATATGAGTTTGGTGGGAACCAGGCCGCCCACGGAGGCGGAGTATGAACGCTACAGCTTTTATCAGAATAAGAGATTGGCTATGAAACCTGGAATTACCGGAATGTGGCAAATTAGCGGAAGAAGCAAGATTACGGATTTTGATGAGGTGGTGAAATTAGACAGTCAGTATATTGATAGCTGGACGATTGAGAAGGATGTAAAAATTATTCTGAAAACTATTTTAGTAGTAGTAAAGCGAAATGGAAGCTATTAAAAACATATTGTATGGCAATGCGCAGAGAAAGAGAGGAAACACTGGTGGGCAAGAAAGACTTGTTTCATAGTACATTATTTGGAGGATACAATAAAGCAGAGGTAGACGCCCATATAGAGGAGTTGGAACGAAGGATTCAGGAATACGAGAAAACCAGGCCGGTTCTTAAGGAATTGAAAACATTGGAAGATGCTATGAACAAAATTGAGGAATTACGCTCTGAAAACGAACATTTAACAAGAGAAATCCGAATTTATGAGGCAGAGAAAGAAGCAGTTTCTAAGGTTCTTCTGGATGCGAAGGTGAATGCGGATGTGATTGTGGCGAAGGCTAACAATCAGGCAAAAGAAATTATGACAAAGGCGGAAGCGGATAGTTCCAAGCGATATCAAGATATGGAAGTTGAGCTGCAGAAAGAATTTCAAAGAAGAATCGCAGAGTTTGTTTCAGCTAAATGTAATCTGAATCACTGTCAGGAATGCCTGGACCAAGCGTATGATCAGATGGGTATGTTGTTGGACTTTTTGATGCAGATGGAGACCGCGATCCCTACATATCTGGAAGAAATACAGAAAAAGGAGCAGGAAGATGAATACTCCGCTGAGAACGCTGCTTTATGAATTGAAGAATGAATATAAGGAACAGCCGGCCTTTTTGTTCGTAGAGGAAGGGAGGGTCAAGGCAGTCTCTTATGAAAAATTTTTACAGGATATCCTCTCGCAGAGCAGTCATTATCAGCAGCTTTCCCAAAAAAGGATTGGGCTGTGGGGATACAATTCCTATCAGTGGCTTACGGCAGCGGTAGGAATTCTTCTTGCAGGCTGTCATGGAATTTTTTTTGACGGGAACCTCGAGAACCAGGACTTAATCTATTTGGCTGAGTACAGCGATACCGAGTGGATGGCGGTAGAACCGGAACTAATGGAGGAAGAATCGTCCATTGGCGGGCATTTTCCAATGGAGCCCTACACAAGACGGCAGACAGAGGGAACCGCGGAAATTCGACCGGAAACAGATTTTATGTGTTTTACTTCCGGCACATCCAGCAGTTCAAAAGGGGTTGTGATTTCCACCAATGCCCTTAGCATCTTTGTCCGGGAAGCAGAAGGGGTAATACCTGGAAAACGAGGTGAGCGATATTTTCTGCCGCTGCCTCTCCACCATATTTACGGATTTACGGAGGTGTTCCACGTTTTAAAGCGGGGCGGGACTTTGTGCCTTGGACGCGGAGGTCAGTACCTGACAGAGGACATTGGGCTTATGGACCCCCACATAGCGTTCTTTGTGCCCACCATGCTCCAGTTCTTATTAAAGAAAAAAACACTGCCGCAGCATCTGCATTCAGTATTAACCGGAGGAAGCTATTTGCGTCCGGAGCTGGAGCAGGAGGCTCTGTCCCAAGGCCTTGAACTGTATAATCTTTATGGTTTATCGGAAACTCTGGGAATGATTTGTTCCAGTAAAAAAGAAAAGGGGAGTCAATGGCTGGGACCCTTTGGAAGAATTCGTTTTTTCGCGGATTCTGACGGTGAGATTCTTGTTCGGCTGCCGTTCCATATGGACGGATATTACAAGAAGGAAGAAGAAACGAAGCAGGTTCTGGACAGCGAAAGCCACGTATTTCGTACTGGAGACGGAGGAGAGGTGGATGGAGACGGGTGGATACGCATTAAGGGCAGGATACGTGACACAATCGTACTGGAAAACGGGGAAAAAATCCACGGGGAAGATACGGACCGTTTGATTTGTGAATTGGACGGCGTAGAAGAAGGAGCTGTAATATCCCTGAACGGAGGATTGGGAGCAGTAATTGTGCCAAGGGCCGGTTGGAGTGAGGAACAAATCAGAAGAGGTGTGGAACGTTTCAACCAGAAGAGAACGGTATTTCTTCGCATCAGGCATATTTGGCTGAGGAAAGAAAAGCTGCCGAGAACATCTACAGGGAAACTGAAACGGTTTTGCCTGGAACAAGAGTATGGAAAGGGAGAAATCAATGGAACATCTGTGTGAAATTATAAAAATAGCGGAAAAAGTTTCGGAGCAGGATGGAAGTGATTGGAACGAGGACACCTCGATTATGATGGATTTGGAACTGTCCTCGATGGAATTCTTTTCTTTCATAGCGGAAATAGAAGGAGTTTTTGGAATCCGGTTAAAACCAAGAGAGGTAAATCGGCTGGAAACCTTGGGGGATATCAGCAGAGTGGTCAGTGAAAAGACAATGAAGTAGGAGGTCCTATGACAGAGCGGAAGTTTAGAACCTGCGTAATTGGCGGTTATCAAAAAGATGATGTGTTGGATTATGTGGAAGAGCTGGAACAGGAATTGAAGGAACTGAGGGAACGGCAGGGAAGGGAGGAACCGTCAGAGGATCTGAACTCCCTGAAGGAAGAAAACCAACGCCTGAGGGATGAACTGGAAAAAGTGAAAGAAGAACAGCTTCAAAAGAGCAAAGAAGACGACGGCAAAACCATGTCTTTGGAAGCAAAACAGAAAGCGGTTCAGAACTCTTATGAAGGTTCTTATGAAGCGGCGGAGCAGGCGGTTTTAGAGGCGAAGGCCGTGCTGAAGGAGGCCAGAGAGCAGGCAAAGGTAATTCGAAAACAGGCGGAGGAAGAAGCGAAGAAACGGCAGAGTCAGATTATGGAAGCCTTTTACCGGGAATTGGAGACAAAGGGGGTTTCTGTATTGACAACCCGATATAAGTTGCGGGAACAGATCGAAGGATTAAAAGAAGCGAGAGAAGGGCTGGCGCAAATTCGGAATCATTTGGAAAAGGCGGCTACACAAATTCCATCGGAAACAGAAGATTCTTATCTGGAGTGTGGGAGGAAAGAATGAAACGAAAATATATAGTTGGAATTGGGATTGGAATTGTGATGGCCGGTCTGGTGGGCTGCGGAGGACCAAGCCAGGAGGAATATGATCAACTGGCAGCAGAGTATGAATCATTGTCACAGCTGACATCACAGCTTAGGACAGATTTTGATGAATTGACGGAACAGTATGATAAGCTTCAGGAAGAAAAGACAACTCTGGAGCAGGAATATCAGGCTTTTCAGGAATTTGTATATCCCTATTATGAATATATACAGAGCCTGCAGTCACAACAGAGTGTCCAAAGCCAAGAGGAACAGCTCTATCAGATTGCCCAGACCTATGAAACGGGAATTACATATGAAGACCTGACGCAGCGTTCGGAGGAATATGTGGGGCAGAAATTTCGCTTTTCAGGGACGATTATGGGTGGAAATGTGGCCGACGGCAATTTAAACTTGCTTGTGGCGATAGACGGTGACGAGGAGCAGCTGCTTTTGATGGCAGGTTCGGCAGATTGGTCGGGTGGAATTTCCGAAGGCATGACAGTAACGGTATATGGAACCAGCGGAGGCCTCATGGAGTATACGGATGAGGATGGAGAGGAACTTCAAATTCCGGGAGCCAGTTTGGATTATATTGTACAGGGGTGATGAAGATGGAACCGATCATTGATCTGTACCGCAATGATAACCAGGCAGTGATCGATGCATTCGATCAAATCGTGGTCAATATTTTCATGCATAAAGAAAAGAAACAGCATAAATCCTTTGTGATTTGCGGCTGCAATCCAGGTGCCGGAACCACTTCTACAGCAGTGGAGCTGGCGATCTCTTTGTCAGTAGCAGGCTGGAAGACTGTGTTGGTTGATGCGGATTTGAGAAAAGAAAGTCAGTATAAACGTTTGAACCAGAAGGTTCAGGCGGGACTTTCCGATTATATTGTCGGAAAAACTTCGGAACAGTCTGTCTGTAATCCGACCAACTGGCCCGGATTGGATTATATTGCCTGTGGGAGAAACAGGGAGGAGACTTCCGTGAAGCTTTTGTGTTCAGTACGAATGGGCGAATTGATGAAAGAGCTGGAGCGGGATTATGATTTTATTTTGTTTGATGTTCCATCTCTGAACTCTGCGGTAGATGCGAAAATTCTGGCTGCAAAAGCGGACTGCACCTTTTTGGTTGTGGAGTCGGAAGTTACGACCTTTAAAAATCTTTCTCATGCAAAACAGCAGCTGGAGGAAGTAGGGGCGAATGTGGCGGGAGTGATTGCCAACAAACTTTCCATGGAGGAATACCGCAAAGTAGTGAAAGACTACGACTATTTTCATGCAAAAGCATTTTTAAGCCGTCAGCGTTCATCGGCCGCAGATTTAAAGGAACGGAAAAAGCGGAAAAAGGAACGGACGCTGGGATGGGCAAAACGTCTGTTTGGCTGTCTGGCTTTAACTGCGCTTTTAAGCACTGTATGTTCCGGACATACGTATGCCGCCCCTGGCAGCGGAGATTCTTCAGAACAGATTGTAGGAAATTATGGGCAAAACGCTTCAACCGGGATGCTTCCAGCGCTTATGGTAAGTGGGTACAGCATTACGGAAGGGGTGATTTCTGCTGGAGAAGAGTTTACCCTGGATATCCAGATGCGCAATGAAAACCGCTACATAGGCGCCTATCAGGTATATATGACGCTTTATTCTCAAACAGACGGTATTTATCTGCAGCCCGGGGAAACAAACCAACGGTATGTAGAATACATACCTCCGGGAGGGACTGCCAGTTTCCAGATCCGAATGGCGGTGTCGGAACAGATTAACAGTGATAAGGCACTTTTGGAAATCCGTTTTGACTATGTGAACGAAACTGGTAATGCAGGTACAAATACAACCTCCATTTCACCAGCGGTAAGGGCGAATGCCAAGCTGGAAATACTGTCTGTAACAGCTGCAGATTATGTGAACGTAGGGGCAAGAGCACTGCTGAATATTCAGTATGCAAATTCAGGACAGGCGCAGGTAAAAAATGTCCAGTTAAAAATAGAAGGAAATATAGAAGAAAATCAGAAAACAGCTGACCTGGAAGTACCTGAAGTCGGCCAGCAGGAGTATCTGGACTGTTATGTGATTTTTACGGAATCGGGAAATCAGCAGCTGACGGTTACCTTGACTTACGAAGATAACGAGGGAGGATATTATGAGGTTGAGCCGGAACATTTGACGGTTCTTGTGGCACCAGGGGAGGGCGATAGAGCCGGTGGAACGCCACCTCTCGAGGAGCCAGAGACAGATGTGCAGGTACAGGTTTCAGAAGAACGAAAAGTTTCTGCTGACGGGAAAATTGCGGTAGCAGTAGGAAGCGTGATTGTTTTGTTGGCAGCGATATTCTGGATAAAAAACAGAAAAGGAATTTGCCTGATTAGTCTTAAGCCGAATCGGGACAGAAGAAAGGAAAGTACAGATGGGACTTCAAAGGATCGTTGAGATTGATGTGGAACGCTGTCTGAAAGGATTGGTCCGAGGAAGGCGTTTTTTGCTGCTCTGCCTGATTTTGGGATTACTGGGAGGCGGAATCTGCGTCTGCTTTTTTGTGGATGACCGGGACCGTTACGAGGCGGAAGCTTCTGTCTACAGCATTGCGTACGGTTCTTATACGGATTCCGAACGAGGGGTGACGGCGATTCGGACTTACTCGGATATTATCAAAAGCTATAAGGTAGCAGAACGGGCTGCGCTGCTTCTGGGAAACGACTCACTGACGAAAGAAGATATCTATGATATGATCCGGACAGATGAAAGAGTGATTGAAGGGACAACTTATGTGTATGAAAATCTTTCATCTGTCATTCGGATTTGGGCGGAATTTGAAGATCGTCAGATAGCGGTACAAGTGGCGAACGCTGTGGCGGATGCGTTTGTTCTGGAAGTGAACAGCATCTCGGAAGTAAATTCTACACAGGTTTTGGATTATGCTTATGATGCCCAAAGATGCTACCATGCGATTTTGTATCAGACTTTAGTGATGGCAGCCTGGATTTTGGGAGCACTTTTGGTGGGGTGCTGTGTCATCTGGTACCGGATTATTTTTTCAAAAGCGATTGTTTCTGCGGCAGATGCCAGCCTGTACGGGCAACTGGAAGTGATCGGGACTATTCCACGGTTTTAGCATGAAGGGTGATGGAAACGACCTCCGGTCGATTATAAAAACGAGGGAGCCTTGCATCTCCCAGCCCTCTGCTGGAGATCATAACACAGCCGTTTTTTTGAAAGATTCCGGAGTCATATGTGGGGAAAAGTGAGCCTTCATTGGAAAAAACGCCCCCAAGGAGAGGAAGGCGTACAATACCTCCGTGAACATGGCCGGCCAAGAGCAGATCATATCCATATTGGGACAGTCCGGGGAAATAATCGCTTCCATGATAAAGAAGGACGTTAAAGTAATCTGGATTAGCAGGCTTTAAGTAATTGCTGAAATAACGGGAATGCCAGCCAAGGCCTGTGAATTGAATGGTACTGCCTCCACGAGAAATGGTGGCTTCTTGGTCATCCAGGTTGATTACGCCATATTCCAGAAATAATTGCTCCATCTCGCGGCGCATCGGCAGGGCCTCAGCCAGCAGATCATGATTGCCGCTGATATAATAAATGGGAGCTGTTTGGCAAATTCCTTCCAGAAGATCCTTCAGAGGCGATATATCCCGGTGATTTTCGTCCACCACATCTCCGGTAAAGACGATCAGATCCGGCTGGCAATTGTTGATCGCCTGAATGAGAGTGGATTCTGCTTTTCCAAATTTTTTCAGATGAAAGTCAGACAGCTGGACAATGCAGAAGCCGTCAAAGGAAGCAGGGATTTTCGTGCTGGAATAATCGTAATATGTAGTCTGAAGCCGGGAATCCAGACCGAGAATGATAAAAAGAGCCACAGCTATAGCTAATATTTTAAGAAATCGTTTCATAATACCCAATTTTATCAGAGTTTTTTAGGAAACGCAACTGATGCAACATGAAAAACTCGGAGGCGAATATGGAAGAAAAAATCAGCGTAATTGTTCCGGTATATAAAGTAGAAAAATATTTAGAGCGCTGCATTGATTCGATTCTGGCACAGTCTTATGGTAATCTGGAAATTATACTGGTAGATGATGGTTCTCCTGATTGCTGTCCGGAAATCTGCGACCAGTATCAGCAGAAGGATAAGCGGATTCAGGTGATTCATCGTGAAAACGGAGGATTGGCGGCTGCCAGAAATTCAGCAATCGAGAGAGCAACGGGAGAATATTTGGTATTTGTGGATTCGGACGATCAGGTAGATAGGGATTATATAAAGAATTTGTACCAGATTATAATACGATATCAAGCTGATTTGGGCATCTGCGGCTATGAGGACCAATACGAAGGAAAGGAACTTCCATTCTCGACGGATATGAAAATGGAGGAGACGGTTTGTTTTGACAGGCTGGAGGGGCTGAAGGCCCTTCTTTATCAGGTCCCTTTTGACAATTCTATGTGGGCTAAAATTTATCGGAAACCCCTGTTTGATGGTCTGCGCATGCCCCAAGGACGTCTATATGAGGATTTTGCGATTATGTACCGCCTGTTTTACAGAGCGGACAGAGTCGTATATAACCCATATAGGGGGTATGGGTATCTGCATCGCAAGGATGGAATTATGGAGGAGCAGTTTTCGCTTCGAAAGATGGATCTGATTGATTTTGCGGAAGAGATGAAAGAGAAACTGATTCCGTGCTGTCCGCAGCTTGAGTCTGCCATCTGGTCCAGGTACTTCCGGGCAAATTGCCACATATATCTTCAGATACCGGATGGAAATGGATTTGCCCAACAGAGGAGACGGATTGAAAAAAATTTAAAAGAAAGCCGCAAGTGGGTGCTGAAAGATTCCGATTCCCGTTTTGGAACCAAGGGAGCGGCGTTTTGTACCTACTTAGGTTTTCCTCTTTTTCGGAAACTGAAGAAATGGAAGGGGCTCGGAAAACGGTGATTGAGGAAAAAATCATAGTTGCCCATGTTGCCGGAGGGATGACGACGGGCGGCGTAGAGCAGGTGGTTTATGATTATGCCGCCCATCTGCGTGAAGGCAGATACCGTTGGATTTATATCAGCTACAATGAGCCGGATTCCCAGGTGAGGGAAAAGTTTGAATCCCTGGGCTTTCAGGTATACCAGGTACCCAGGAAAAAGGAACATTTTTTTAAAAGTTGCCTGGAGGTTTACAGAATTTTCAAGGAACAAAAGGTCCGGATCGTCCATTCTCATATGACGGTTATGTGCTTCATTACGAATATACTGGCATGGGCCGCAGGTATTAAAATGCGCATTTCCCATTCTCATCTTGTGCTATATCCATCGGGAATTAAGCGGCCACTGTACGGTATATTTAAATGGCTGGACCGGGTGACAGCCACCCATTGGGTGGCCTGCAGCCAGGCAGCGGGAGAATATCTATTTGGCAAAAACGCGGTGAAGAATCACAGGGTGTGGGTGATGGGCAATGGTCTGGACTACAGCCGGTGGAAATATAGCCCGGTGCTGAGAAAGCAGATGAGAACTGTCTATGGATTGGAGGACATGACCGTTCTGGGACATGTGGGGCGCTTTACCGAACAGAAAAACCATGCCTTTCTGCTGGAAGTCTTTCGGAAGTATAACGACCGGATACCCAGAAGCAGACTGGTAATGGCAGGCGACGGCCCCCTTATGGACCAAATCAAAGAAAAGGCCCTGAGCATGGGGATTTTGGATGCGGTTTTGTTTGTGGGCTCAGTTCCGGATCCATCTCTCTGGTACATGGCAATGGACCTTTTTGTATTCCCTTCTGTTTATGAAGGCCTGGGGATTGCTGCCCTGGAGGCTCAGGCGACGGGACTTCCGGTGTTGGCATCTGAGGAGGTACCGAAGGAGGCGGCACTTACGGAGGAGATGCGTTTTTTAGCGCTCGAAGAAGGGGCGCAGAGGTGGGCAGATATGCTTATGAAGATGAAGGCTGGGCATAGAGAAACTGATTTGGGAAAAATTTTAAAGGAACGCAATCTGGATATTGGAACTCTGGCAGAAAAGCTGGACCGGTTTTATCAAAATGGTTTGGAGAGTGCTGACATATGATCATATATCTGGTGATGCTCGGAATATCTTTGTTCTTTTCCGTATATGCGTCTAATGCGAAACCCTATCCGGCGTTGAAATCTACATACCGAACGTTTGCGGTATTATCAGCGGCACCGTTCCTTCTGGTTACGGTCCTGCGATACCGAGTGGGAACGGACTGGACTTTTGTGTATGAACCCTATTTTTTTTATGTCCGCAATGGAATCGAGCAATTTAATGAGTGGGGATTTAATTTGCTTTACCGGCTGTTTGGTCTTTTTACTAGCGATTCTTGGTGGGTAATTGCCTTTGTAGGGTTTATGACGGTTCTTTTGATCTTTCTGGCAATTTATCGGCAGTCCTGCCTGATTCCTTTCAGTATACTGCTGTTTTTTATCACGAATCGGTATTTTACAGCTTTGAATCAGATTCGCCAAATGCTTTCTATGGCAATTTTCGTCTATGGACTTCGTTATCTGTATGAGAGGAGATGGAAGTCTTATTTTCTTTGGTGTCTGTGCGCAGTATCGATCCATACTTCAGCCCTGATGTATCTGCCGTTGTATTTTCTGTACGGGAGAAGATTTACATGGAAAAGCTGCCTGGGGCTTATGTGTTTGTCTATTGCAGGAGCGCCTGTTTTAGGAGTCTTGATTCAGGCGCTTCTGTCGGTCAGCAGGTATGGCTGGTATTTAAATAGCGCTTTTCAGCAGAATGATTTTTATCTGATGGGCTTTTTGGCAACGGTTTTTGTGACCATGGTTCATATTTATCATCTTTACCGCTATCCGGAGCCGGACATAACCCTGGAATTCTGGAGTGTTACCATGGTGGCTGCTACGGCATTGATGTTTATGTCTTGGATGCTGCCCCAAGTCTTAAGAGCGGCGGAAGGATTGAGCGTTGTTCAGATTTTTAGTCTGCCCGCTCTTTTGAAAAAAGAGAAGGATGGAAGAATGCGGCTTTTGATCTGCTTTTTTATCGTTGCGGGGTATTCTTCTAAACTTTTTTATGATGTGTATGTCAATCAGTGGTATGATGCTGTACCCTATAGGACGGTTTTTCAGAGGTGATCTAAATGAATCAAAAGGCCCTTCAGTTTATCCGAAATGTATGCTACGCCATGGGGGCAAATGTGAGCAGGATTCTGACAACCTTCTGTCTTATGCTGTTGCTGCCCAGATTACTGTCGGTTGAGGATTACAGCTACTGGCAGCTTTACGGCTTTTATGGAATTTATCTGTCACATTCTTCGATCGGCTGGTGTGAGGGAACTTACCTGAAATATGGAGGTAGGGCTTACGAATGTCTGGATCAACGGGTAATGGCCTCTCAATTCTGGGGCCTGGCGCTGTATGAAGCCCTCTTTATGGGGGCAGTTTTCCTTCTGTTTACGCCTATGATGACAGAGGCTCTAAAGATTGAGGCGTTGGTGCTTTCGCTGATTTTTACCTGGTTTTATATTCTGCGTTACCAGGTGCAGACGATTCTTCAGGCGGTAGGACACATTCGGGGATATGCCGGTCTGTATACCGGAGAGCGGATTCTGAATTTTATACTGGTACTCTTGTGTCTGGCCATGGGAAAGCACAGTTTCGGTATGATTGCGTCAATGGAAATTCTGAGTAATGGATTGGTGCTGTTTTATGGATTGTGGCAGTGCCGGGATCTTCTGTTTCAAAGGCTCCTCCCGTTGAAAATAGCCTTTGAGGAGACAAAAGAATTAATTGGGATGGGGTATAAGTTGACTCTAGCAGGACTGGCCAGCCAGCTGATTATCGGAATTGTCCGCTTTGCAATTGAACAGAGATGGGGAACAATCGTTTTTGGGAAAATCTCGCTGTCCCTGAGTATGGCGAATATGTTGATTACCTGTATTGGGGCAGTGAGCATTGTACTATTTCCTCTCTTGAGAAATGTGGATCAGGAGACGATGGAAACTGCATATAAACCGGTCAGGCGGGGCCTGACAATGCTGATGTTCGGATTCCTGCTGTTTTATCAGCCGGTACGGGTTCTGTTGGGAGTATGGCTTCCCCAGTATGCGGACAGTATCCGGTACCTGGCTATTTTATTCCCGCTGTGTATCTATGAAACCAGAAATACAGCTATTGTATGGACGTATTTGAAAGCCCTCCGGAAAGAAGGAGATATTATGAAAGCCAATGTGGTAATGGTAGCGGTAAGCGCTGCTATGACGCTTTTTACGGTGGGAATCTGCGGAAATCTGGAGATGGCGGTTATTTCGATTGTGGCGCTGTATGCGATTCGGGCGGTCTATACGGAGGAGATGCTTTTAGGTAAGATGTCTGTTCGGGCAGGATGGGATTATGTAAAAGAAGGAATTCTGACGGCAGTATTTATTGCCTCCAGCTGGCTGCTGCCAGGGGGAGCCGCTTTCATTGCCTATTTTGGCGTTTATGTGAGTTATCTGTGGATTGAAAGAGAAAAACTGAAAAGTTCGGCTGACATCTGGAAACAGTGGATGCTCAGGGATGGGAGACAGAAATGAGCCGTAATGTGAAATTAAGTCTGACAATGTTTGATTTGCTTAAGGGAACAGCTATGATTGCGGTAATCCTGCTGCACAGTATTGACTGGGATATACAAGAGCAGATTGGGTGGAAGATGTTATATTCCGTATTAATGCCTGCTTTTTTTGTGACTAGCGGATATTGGATGAAGCCCAGAAAAATAACGGCAGGGATTAAAGGGGCGGCAAAACAGATTTTAAGACCCTATCTTTTGACGATTCTGGCGATTGAGGTGATTGGGCTGGTTCATCGCCTCGCAACGGGAAATTTTCAAAACTGGCTGGATGTATTTTTCCTCCCCGGCTTGTTGGGAATGTCCGGGCCGGGGACACGTTTTGGGCCGCTTTGGTTTTTGCTGGCGCTGTTTTGGGCCTGGGTGTTTTTTTATCTGACTGCTTCCGTGGAGAACGAAAGGCTGCAGATAGGGTTGGCAGTGTTGTCCGGGATAGCCGGAGGAGCTTGGATTTCATTCAACCCGCCTTTTCAACTGGCTCAAGGTTTAATTGGCTTTTTCTATCTATACTGCGGATACTATTTAAAAAAGAAAAAGCTGCTCCAGAATGAGCTTGAACTAAAGATAGCTCTTCCGGCCGTTTTGTATTGGCTGCTTATGGTATATTTCGGCTCCATGGATATGGGAATGTATCGGATACGGTATGGTTTTCTCAGCATCGTGGGCAGCTTATTTGGCGCAGTGATCCTGATTCGATTTTTTCTCAGGATAGATTTTATGAAAAATCCGGTGGCGGATGGGTTGAGGACGGTGGGAAGATATACGATGTGGATTCTTTGCGTTCATGGCCTGGAAGGGGCGGTGGTTCCCTGGAACATTCTGTTCCGCTATGTTGAGAAGGACACATGGGCCGGATGCTTTTTGTGGTTTGTGCTTCGGCTGACAGTGGTTGCGGTTGGCTGCGCGGTTCTGGAACAATGGAACAGAATCCGGCTGCGCAGAATGATAGCGGAAAGGTAAGGCGGAAGATGAAAGGATTATTGTGGATATGCTTGACAGTTTCGATCATTCTGACCAGTTGTGGAAGAATACAGAAGGCACAGAAGGAAGAAGCGGCCTTGGTAGAATCGGACGAGAACTATCTGGTTACCAAACATGAATGGAGTGGGATGTATTTTTATGATATTGTTTCGAGAAAGTGGGAAGGAAGACGTCCTCTGGTATTGTTCCTCCATGGGCTTGGAGGCAAGAAGGAGGATGTAATCGCTTATGCCAGAGATCTGGCTGATCAAGGATATGTTGTGGTGGCGCCAGACTGTGTGGGACATGGGGAAAGTAAAACGACAGAGACACTGAATTTTTTTGATGTTATAGAGCGGACTGCTGCGGGCTGCGGCAGTATTTTAGAATATTATCAGAACAGCGATTATGGAGATCCGTCCCGATTTTCGCTGGCGGGAATATCTATGGGAGGTATGACGGCTCTGTATTTTGGAGCTTACAGCCAGCTGCAGCCGACTGCCATTATATCTATATGTGCGACTGCGGACTGGGAGAGTCTTTTGGGTACAAAGGAAATTTACACAAAATTTCGGTCAGGAGAGGGAATCGCTATAACAGATGAGGGAGAACGAAATCAGATGGTCATTTCCATGGTGCAGAATTCTCCGGATCATAATTTGGAATACCTGCTGCAGGTCCCCATTTTGATGATTAATGGCAGAGAAGATGAAATTGTTCCGGTTTCCGGAATTGAGGCTTTCGAGGTAAAGGCCGGACTTTATTCGAACCATCTGGAGTGCATCATCCAGGATGGAAGAGGACATGAGGTAGGGGATACCGATCTTAATAATATAATCCGTTTCCTAGGAGAGTATATGCCGGTTTCAGCCGCACAGGATGCAAGTCTTGAAGAGGCTGGGGAAACTGGGACAAAGGAGGTTCCGGATGAGCCGGACGAGTAAAAAGAAGAAGCTGCTGTATATTGTGGAGAGTATGGGCGGCGGTGTATTCACTTATATTGTGTCAATGGCAAATGAATTAGTCCGGACTTATGACCTCTACGTTGCGTATGGACTTCGGCCGGAAACACCGGCGAATTACGAGTCCTATTTTCACCCGGCCGTTCATCTGATTCGGGTAAAAAGTTTTAAACGGCAAATAGACCCTGTTCAGGATGTGAAGGCCTTTTGGGAAATACGCAGAATTGGAAAGATAGTAGAACCAGATGTGATTCACCTCCATTCTTCTAAGGCCGGAGCATTGGGGCGTCTGGCATTTAATGGAAAAAGGGTTCCTTTATTTTATACACCACATGGCTACAGCTTTTTGATGAATAACTGCAGCAGAATCAAACGCCTGTTTTACCGGGAAATTGAAGCGCTGTGTGCCAGACGCAGATGTGTTACTCTGTCTTGCAGTGCCGGAGAACATCAAGAGTCTGTAAAATTAACAAAATGGGGGGAGCAGGTAGACAGCGGCATTGATCCGGAGAATCTGAAGCAGATCCTGTCCTCCGAAAAGAATATTCCCCATCCGTTTACCGTTTTTACCCTGGGACGCATTGATGAACAGAAAAATCCGGATCTGTTTAATAAAATTGCGAAGTCCATGCCGGATGTACAGTTTCTCTGGATTGGAGACGGACACTTGAGGGAACATCTGAACGCACCGAATATTCAGGTGACCGGTTGGATGGAGCACAGAGAGGCATTGCAGCGCGGTTTTCATGCGGACGTATTTATCCTTACATCTTTGTGGGAAGGACTACCCATCGCTCTCCTTGAGGCGATGTATATGAAAAAGTTGTGTATTGTTAGTAACAGCATAGGCAACCGGGATGTGATTCATCATGGGGAAAATGGTTTTGTGTGTAATAGTGTAAACGATTATGTGATTGCAATTAACCTGGCAAGGAATGGGGAAGGAGCCGAACAGACTGAAAGAGCGTATAGTGAGATTCTGAACCACTACAATATCAAATCAATGGCCGAACAGTATGCAAGTTTATATGAAACCTATTGGAATAAAATTCATAGGATTTACAGCAGCCCATTTTAAGGGCTGCTTAAAACGGAATATAAACCGTAAACACACTCCCATGCCCCTCCGTGCTTTCCGCCTGGACCCATCCGCCATGGACCTGGGCGATCCAGCGGACCATGGAAAGGCCCAGACCGGTGCCCTCGCTGCTTCTGGAGGAGTCGGCCCGGTAAAAACGATCCCAGATTTTCGGCAGTTTCTCCTTCGGAATGCCGATGCCGGTGTCGGATACCTGGATTACGGCGGCGGGGATGGCCCCATGCTGCTCTTGGTCCGCCTTTTGCTCCTGAGACATGCCGCCCTCCCGGCTTTCTCTGTTCGATACCTCTGTCATTTTCAGGGACACCTGAATCCGTCCTCCTGGCCGGTTGTAGCGGATGGCGTTGGTTAAAAGGTTGGTGATGAGCCGGCTCATCAGCGTTTCATCGCAGGAGAGGGAGACATCGGACTGAATCTCCGTTTCCACCGTAAGTTTTGCGCTTTCCGCAGCCGGCTCCAAATCCATAACGGTCATGGAAATCAGCCGGCTCAAGTCCACCTGGGTGAGATTGGGCTGAAAGGTGCCGTTTTCACCCCGACTTAAGAGAAGAAGCTGTGAGACCATATCGGTCATCCTTCTGGTGTGGCGAAGAATGGAGCCCAGGGCTTCTTCTCTTTGGGCGCAGTCCGACTCCGGGGACAGGGCGTATTCACATTGTGACCGGATGACGGACAAAGGCGTCCTCAGCTCGTGGGATACGTCCGAAGTAAAGCGTCTCTCCCGGTCAAAGGATTCCTGAAGTCTGGAGAGCATCTGGTTGATAGCCCGGGACAGGCGGCTTAGTTCATCCTTCCGCTGGCCTTCGGGAATCCGCCGGCTTAAATCCGTTCCGGTATTAATCTGCTCCGCTGCTTCCACAATCTGCACCACGGGAACAAAAGCTCTTCTGGTGACGGCAAAGCCTCCCAGGGCGGCAAGAAGAATAAAAAGAGGCATTCCCAAAAGCACCAGATATCGGATGCTTGCAAAGGCCAGGTCAGCCTCGGCCAGGGAGATGACTCCCCGGACCCAGAAGGGGGTGCCCGACTGAATGGCGTACAGGTCGTAAATCATCTGCTGGGTACCGCCTGTCCGCACCCTGCGGATGACCTGATCCTGAAGGACGGAATCCGCCTGTATCCCCAGATTAATCTGAGGAGCCAGCAGGTAACCGGAGGTGTCGTAGATGAAGATGGAAACGCCGTCCCGGTAGAAGTCCATATCCTCCGTATCCAGCTCCCCGTAGCGAAAATGAACGTCCCTTACGGCGTCGGTTACCACGTTGGAGAGAATTTCCCGGGCGTGCCGCTGGGAGATCCGGCTGGAGAGGAGGAGGAGGCAGAAAACAGCCACAGCCATAAAAATCAGCATAAAAGTAGTGTACCAGAGGGTAACTCTGGCCTTGATGGAGAGATGTTTCATGGCCTTTACCCTACTCCTCCTTCAGCACGTATCCGGCGCCCCGGATGGTATGAATCAGCTTTTTTTCAAAGGGGTCGTCTACCTTCCGCCGCAGATAGCGGATATACACGTCTACAATATTGCTGCTTCCCTCGAAGCCGAAATCCCATACCTGGTTTTCCAGCTGCGCTCTGGAAAGCACCTGCCCTTTGTGGCGGATCAGGGTTTCCAGCAGGCCGAACTCTTTGGCAGAGAGCAGAATTTCCTTTCCGCCCCGCATGACCCGCTTGGTGGACAGCTCTACGGACAAATCTCCCACTGTAAGCACATCGGATTTCTCCGTGGAATTCCTGCGGACCAGGGCGCGGATTCGGGCCATCAGTTCCTCAAAGGCGTAGGGCTTTGTAAGATAATCGTCCGCCCCGGCATCCAGCCCCTGGACCCGGTCCGAAACGGCATCCTTCGCGGTCAAAAGCAGAACAGGAACAGGATTTCCCCCGCTCCTCATCTTCCGGAGTACGGAGAGCCCGTCCAGGCGGGGCATCATGATATCCAGGATTACCAGATTGTAATCCGCGGCATCCAGATACTCCAGGGCCTCCTGTCCATCCCGGCAGCCGTCAACGCCAAAACCCTCGGTTTTCAGGCGTTTGACCGTCACCTCTCTCAAATCATCCTCATCCTCGGCAAGTAAAATTCTCATAATGGAATACCTCGAATCTTTTTTATATACTTATGAATATACCCGTTTTAAAGGGAGTCGTAAAGGGAAAGCTGTTTTTTCATTAAGGTTTAATTGCGGGATAACCGCACCCGTGCTATAATGCCTATGTTACCGCCTCCAATCTGGTAACGGAAAGGAGGTGTTTCGCGTGGAATACGCTCTATCGTTTCTCATCGCTGTCGCGGCTGGTGTGGTTTGCCACCTCATCAACAAATGGTTGGACGGTGATAAGTAGTCGGTAACCAGCCTGTAGAAGCCTAACTACACAAAATAGGAAGAAGGCCCAGGAGTTCGCACCTCCTGGGCCTTCGTTGTTCCGCATGGAACACTCTATCGTTTTGCCTACTGGCATTATAGCATATGCAGATTTTTTTTGCAAGATACGTAAATTTGACGTATGTGTCAAGTAATCGTTGGCACTTTTCCTTTTTCTTTTGATGTTTGATTATT
>OLVT01000643.1_pt1 | contig 36766 bp, 38 predicted proteins | sample 1673241 | NCBI WGS metagenome assembly OLVT01 (sample SAMEA3178936, study PRJEB25190) | human gut metagenome | biome: human gut; feature: human-associated habitat; material: faeces | place: Austria | collected 2013 | reverse complement strand
TTAAGACACCGCCCTTTCACGGCGGTAACGCGGGTTCGAATCCCGCACGGATCATATGGCGCCATAGCCAAGTGGTAAGGCAAAGGTCTGCAACACCTCTATCCCCGGTTCAAATCCGGGTGGCGCCTCTGGAAAGTCCTGGTTTCACAGAATTAGCTGTGGGGTTGGGGCTTTTTTTATTGTGTAAAAAAGGAATTTGCCTTTTGTCTGCTTTGTCATAGAAGGTGGGACAGGAACCGTCAGATAGCCCAAAGAATGGCGGATTTTCCCCATTTTTTTAGCAGATGTCGAAACGAGGAAGAAGAAAAAGAAAAGAAATCCATAATTTTACTTGACGAATTGAACAAAGCGCGTTATAATAACAACAGTTACGGCGCCATAGCCAAGTGGTAAGGCAAAGGTCTGCAACACCTCTATCCCCGGTTCGAATCCGGGTGGCGCCTCTCAAAGCATTCGCATATTGCGAATGCTTCTTTTTTTGTGTTATATTTAGATAAATATCAAAATGTTATTGACACGGAATGAAAAAAGAAATAGAATACATTTAGATATATATCTAAATAAAAAACAGGAGGCGATGATATGGGCATACAGGAAACTTGGAAAGCCATGAGCGACCCTACCAGACTGGAAATATTGCGTCTGCTGCGTGATAAACCTTTGACGGCGGGAGAAATTGGCGAGCATTTTCCGGCAACAGGAGCCACTATTTCCCATCATCTAGCGATTTTGAAACAGGCAGGGCTTATTAGTGACACAAAACAGGGAAAATATATTTTTTATGAGTTGAATTTATCGGTTTTAGAAGAAATGATGAGCTGGATGACAGCTCTGATGGGAGGCGATCACCATGAAAGGGAAAACGTTTCTGCTGATTCTGCTGAGCATACTGCCCCTGCTGATGGTGGCAGTTCTGTATCCTAAACTGCCGGAAATGGTGCCTGTCCATTGGGACTTGGATGGCGGTGTTACTTACGGGGAAAAAATCAAACTATTTCCTTTGGCAGGACTGAGCCTTGTATTTGGGATTTTCATGCCCTTTTTGGCAAAGATTGACCCCAGAAAACAAAATTATGAACGGTTTGCAGACGCCTATTTTGGTACCAGAATCATTCTGCTGGTGTTTATGATCGTTATGATGTCCATCACCTTGACAGAAAGCCTATATCCTGGTTTTTTGCAGGTGGGGCGTGTAGTCTGTGCCATGGTGGCAGTGATGTTTATCCTTCTGGGAAATCTGATGCCGAAGTTTAAATCCAATTTTTTCACAGGCATGAAAACACCTTGGGCACTGAGCAATGAAAATGTTTGGAACAAAACACAGCGGCTGGGCGGCAGACTATTTTTCTTTGGCGGCTTGGTGATTCTTATCAGTTGTTTTATGGTTCCAGAAAAACAGTTGTTTTGGGGCACCATGGGTATTATGCTTTTGATTTGCCTGATTCCTACGGTCATGTCCTATCTTTGGTACCAACAAGAAGCACATGGGGAAGAAAAGTAGGGCAGATGTAAATTTTCTGTTTGGAACTGGTGGAAAATCATTGACGGGCTTTTTGGAAAAAGATATAATTATGACGCTTGGAAGTATGGAAAAACATTGGTTTTTGACGCTTTCGGCGTCTTTTTATATTCAAAAGAAAAGAAAGGAGCAATCAGTAAATGACAAGAAAAAAAGATGTGTTTGTCATCGGACATAAAAATCCCGACACAGACTCTATTTGCTCTGCAATCGCATATGCAAATTTGAAAAATAAAATTTCTGACGGTAATTATGTACCCAAAAGAGCTGGGGAAGTCAGCAACGAAACCCAGTATGTACTGGACTTTTTCGGCGTGGCAAGCCCCGCATTCATCAACCACGTTGGTACACAGGTAAAAGACGTGACTATCAAGATCACACCCAGCCTGTCTAAAGAAATGTCTCTGAAAAACGCATGGATTACCATGAGAGATATGCAGGAAGCGACTATGCCTATCGTAAACGAAGGCAAACTGGAAGGCATTATTTCTGTCAAAGATATTGCCACAGCAAATATGGATATTTACGAAACCAGAATTCTGGCAATGTCCAAAACAAAATATTCCAATATTCTGGATACCATTGACGGTACCATGGTTGTGGGCAATCCCGAAGATGTGGTACCTCAGGAAGGGAAAATCCTCATTGGTGCGGCAAACCCTGATCTGCTGGAAAACTATGTAGAACCCGGCGATATTTTGATTACAGGGAACCGTTTTGAATCCCAGCTTTGTGCCATTGAAATGAACGCAGGCTGTATCGTTGTCTGCATGGGTGCGCCTGTTTCCAAAACCATTCAGAAACTGGCAAAGGAAAACAACTGCTCTATCATCAGCACACCCCATGACACTTACATGACAGCAAGACTGATCAGCCAGAGTACACCTCTGGGTTACTTCATGCGGAAAGAAAATCTGATCACATTTAGCGAAGATGATTTTATTAGCGACATCCGCGGCACTATGGCAAAAATCCGCCATCGTGATTTCCCCGTACTGGATCGTGACGGCAATTATATCGGTATGCTGTCCAGACGTTCCTTGCTGGAAATGGACAACAAAAAAATCATTATGGTAGACCATAACGAAAAATCTCAGGCTGTTGACGGTATTGAAGAAGCGGAAATTCTGGAAATCATCGACCATCATCGTCTGGGCACACTGGAAACATCCATGCCCGTATATTTCCGTAACCAGCCCGTTGGCTGCACTTCCACCATCGTATATCTGATGTATCTGGAAAATCAGGTGGAAATCGACCCCAAAATGGCTGGGCTCATGTGTTCCGCGATTCTGTCTGATACATTGATGTTCCGTTCTCCCACATGTACCCCTGTGGACCAGAAAGCCGCAGAAGCCTTGGCAAAAATTGCAGGCATTGATATTCAGGAACATGCGGAAAAAATGTTCCGTGCAGGCAGCTCTCTGGCGGATAAAACACCAGAAGAAATCTTCTATCAGGACTTCAAGAAATTCAGTGCAAATGGCGTGAACTTCGGTGTAGGTCAGATTTCCTCTCTGGATAAAACAGAACTGGAAGAACTGCGTCCGAAAATTGCGGAATTCATGGAAAACTCCGACAGAAACGACGTGGATATGATGTTCTTCCTGCTGACAAATATCATGGAAGAATCTTCTGATATGGTGTTTGTAGGCGAAAACGCAAAAGAACTGGTGGAAGCTGCTTTCGGCGCTCCCGCAGGCGAAAATCATATTTACCTGCCCGGTGTGGTTTCCAGAAAGAAACAGTTTGTACCCCGTGTGCTGGGTGCCATCCAGCAGTAAGGCGGTTTTGATATGAAAACTTACAAAATGGTGTTGTGCTATGATGGCAGTCGGTACAACGGCTGGCAGAAACAGGGCAACACAGATAATACCTTGCAGGAAAAACTGGAAAAAATCCTCACAGAAATCGCCGGCGTAGAAACAGAAATCGCCGGTTCCGGTCGGACGGACGCAGGCACCCATGCCAAAGGGCAGGTTGCCAGCTTCCGCATGGACTGGAAAGGAACAGCAGCAGAACTTTTGACAGAAATCAATGGACGTCTGCCGGAAGATGTGGGCGCTCTTTCTCTGGAAGAAGCGGAACCCAGATTCCACGCCAGATTGAACGCAAAAGCAAAGAGATATGTATACACTATCTGGATGGGAGAAATGCCTCCCGTTTTCTGGCGGAAATACAGTTTCTGGTGCAAAGACAATTTGGATGTGGAAGCCATGAAAGAGGCGGCTTCTGCCTTTGTGGGTACCCATGACTTCAAAAGTTTCTGCGCAAACAAACGTATGAAAAAGTCTACGGTGCGCACCATTTATGATATTAACATCGAACAGAAGGAACAACGTCTGGTGCTGTCTTTTACAGGCAACGGCTTTTTGTACCAGATGGTGCGGATACTCACAGGCACCCTCATTGAAGTAGGGGAAGGCAAACGCAGCCCCATGGAAATGGAAGAAATTCTGGCAGCGGAAAACAGGGAGGCAGCTGGCTTTACGGCGCCTTCCCGTGGTTTGATGCTGGATGAAGTATTTTATGAACCTTATGGGAAAGGAACGGAGATGCCATGATTCGGATTGCTGACTTAAAGCTGCCTTTGGGCAGAGAAGAAAGCCTGCTGAAAAAACGGGCGGCAAAACAACTGCATATCCCTGTGGAACAAATCACATCATGGCGGATTTTCAAAAAATCACTGGATGCTCGAAAAAAAGACCGCATCCATTATGTCTGCGTGGTGGATGTGGCTGTGGATAACGAAAGTAAGGTACTGGCAGGGGTGAAAGGGGACAAAAATGTGTCCAAAACCCCTGATTTGTCCTATCATTTCCCGGAAGGCAAATGTCAGATGGAAAAACGCCCGGTGGTAGTGGGTTTTGGTCCGGCTGGGATGTTTGCGGCACTTCTTTTGGCGCAGATGGGTTTGAAGCCCATTGTGCTGGAACGGGGCGGCGATGTGGACAGCCGAAAGGAAGCTGTGGACAAGTTCTGGCAGACAGGCGTGCTGGATGTGGATAACAACGTCCAGTTCGGCGAAGGCGGCGCAGGGACATTTTCTGACGGGAAACTGACCACCCGTATCAAAGACCCCAGATGCCGAAAAGTGCTGGAGGAATTTGTGGCAGCAGGTGCGCCGAAGGAAATCCTGTACGACAGCAAGCCGCACATTGGTACAGACTTGCTCCGTGGTGTCGTGAAAGAAATTCGGCAGAAAATCATATCTTTGGGGGGCGAAGTGCGCTTTTTCTCCAAAGTGACAGATATTTTCTCGGAAAATGGCATGGTGACAGGCGTAGAAATCAATGGAAAAGAACGTCTGGATGCTTCTGATGTGGTGCTGGCATTGGGACACAGTGCCAGAGATACCTTTACCATGCTTTATGAAAAAGGTTTTGCCTTGGAACAGAAGCCTTTTGCCATGGGGGTGCGTATTGAGCATCCACAGGAAATGGTGAATGTTTCCCAGTATGGCGAAGCGGCAGACCAGCTTCCGGCGGCGGATTATCGTCTGACTTATACCACCACCAAAGGCAGAGGGGTCTATACCTTCTGCATGTGCCCCGGCGGCTATGTGGTGGCAGCGGCTTCGGAAGAAGGTCGTTTGGCTGTCAACGGCATGAGCGAACATGCCAGAGATGGGCAGAACGCCAATTCCGCATTGCTGGTGCAGGTGTTCCCTGAGGATTTTGGCAGTGAACATCCTCTGGCGGGCATGTATTTCCAGCGGGAATTGGAAGAAAAAGCCTTTCAGGCTGGCGGCGGCAACTATACAGCCCCTGTCCAGACTGTAGGCAGCTTTTTACAGGACAAAGAAAATGCTTTTGGGCAGGTACGTCCTACTTATGCGCCCAAAACGGTTTTTGCGGATATGAAAGAAATTTTCCCGGACTTTATGACGGAAGCAATGGCGGAAGCATTGCCGGCTATGGGTCGGCGGCTGAAAGGCTTTGACCGGGATGACGCTGTGCTGACGGCTGTGGAAAGCCGCAGTTCTTCTCCTGTGCGTATTTTGCGTGGAGAAGGCGGACAGAGCCTTTCTCTGACGGGGCTGTATCCCACAGGAGAAGGGGCAGGCTATGCCGGCGGTATTGTGTCAGCGGCAGTGGACGGCGTTGTGGCAGCAGAGCATATTTTCCGCAGACATGTAAAATAAAAAATGGAAGTGGATTCCCTTCATGTTTAGGGGAGTGCTTCATCAGAAAAAAGATAGCTGGAGTCTTTGAGATACAAAAGATTCCAGCTATCTATTTTTAAGATTTCAATTGAAATTTTTCTTCTGAAGACAGCCATCGCAGTTCCCCTTAAGAAATGAAAGAAAAGAGATGGTTTCTTAAGGGGAGACTGCTTGGGAATCCATTTTTTGACTTTGGAAAAGGAGGAGAGGACATGGACTTGGAAAAATGGCTGGCAGACTGGACAGCCTGTGTAGATGGTATTTTCGGGGAGCGGATATGTTTTCTGGGGATACAGGGCAGTTATGGCAGAGGAGAAGCCACAGCGGAAAGCGACATTGATGTGGTACTTTTGCTGGATGGATTACAACTGGAAGATTTGCAGGCTTATGATGAAGCTGTGTCTGCTTTGCCCATGCGGGAGAAGCTCTGCGGTTTTGTAGGCGGCTGGGAAGAATTGATGCATTGGGATAAAGCCGATTTGTTCCAGTTCATACAGGATACAACACCTTTGCGGGGCAGTCTGGATGACCTTTGGAACGAAATCACAACAGAGGACATCCAGCGGGCAGTTCATAAAGGCGCTTGTGACTTGTACCATGGCTGTGTCCACAATTTCCTTCATGAAAAAGATGGGGAGATGCTCAAAGCCTTTTATAAAGGCGCCCTTTTTGTGGTGCAGGCAGTGGTTTATCTGCAAAAAGACATTTATGGAAAGAAAAGAACGGATTTGGAGCAGATGGCAGAAGGTATGGAAAAAGAAATTTTGTCCATGGCAAAAGAGCTGAAAGGACAAAATGAAATTTCCAGAGAATTGTTTGAACAGGGCAGTCGCCTGTTGCTTTGCTGGACAGGAAAAATTATCAAAGAAGAAAAATAAAAAAACTGGAATCCTTTATGCGGATTCCAGCTTTTTTTTATGCGTTATTTTGCAGCAGTCTGTTTTTGTATCTGTATGACCAGAAGTAAGACAGAACTGCCCAGCAAATGGGCAAAAGCCCAAAGAACATAGCGCCGGGGGCATCATCTGCTTCTGCCAGATCAATCCAGAAGGGGATCACCAGCAGAAAGAGGATGCCATAAGTGATGGCGCAAATTTTGATTTTCCGTAATGTCTGTACCACTGCGCCTGTTTCCTGTGCAGTACTGTCTGACTGGCATAAGAAACGATAGCCATAAAACAGTCCTGTGAAAAAGGGAACGGCGGAGAGGTAGATGGCAAGGAGTATGGGATAGAAATACTGTCGGTAAGGCTGTTTTATGGGGTCTGTGATGGCAAGATACAGGATACATCCGCCGAATAGGGCGGCGCCCAGTGCCAGCAGAATCAGCAGGATTTTCAAAAGCCGATTTCTCAGATTGCCCATGTTCTCCCTTCTTTCCTGTGATTATTCCACATTGGTGATGACCATAGCCGCGTCTTTGCTTTCCTGTGTGTAGGTGAATGTGATGGCGTCGCCTACGTTATATTCCTGCAGTTTGGATGCTACCTTGCTGTCTGTGAACTGGTAAGCGTTGACGGTACCGTCGGGCAGTGTCATTTCCGCTGTATGTCCATCGGAAAGACCGTTGTAAACCGCATTGACTGTGATTTCATTGGAAGCCGTTTCGGAAGATGTGGTGCCGGAAGTCTGGCTGTTACCTTCGTTTTCTGTGGTTTCAATAGGTGTTACGCTGGCAACGCTGTAAAGGTACATAGGATCAGAGATGCCGTCAGCGTATGTGTTATTGGTCATGGTAACGGTCCAGGAACCGATGATGTCCTGATCTTCCATAAGGGAAACCAGATCTGCCTGTACAGTCACAACGCCGTCTTCTTCGCCTTTGAATGTCAGTTTGGTTTCTGCCAGACCGATGTCGCCTCTGCCAAAGGTGTAGGCGTCTGTGCTTTCACCATAAGTCACACGACCGGAAAGGCTGTCGGGCAGTTCCAGCAGGTCGTCATAGTCTGCAAAAAGGGCAATGGCCAATTCCTGAACGGCTTTGCTGGGCAGTGTGATGGAATCATCGGTCACTTCTGCCAGCTGATGTTCACTGCCATACTGTCCTGCGAAATACGCAAGGGATGTCCAGAAAAATTCAGGGTCCTGGGGGTCATATTCCATATTGTTTTCCAACATGCACCGCACCAGAGAGTCTACAGGCGCTGTCATGTCGTCAACGGCTTGTGCCTGCTGTTCGGCGGTCATTTCCTGTGTTTGTGGGGGTTCTTCGGTTTCTGTATTGGCAGTGCAGGCAGCGGTGCCCAGCATCAGCATGCAGACAACCAGAGAAGATGTCAGTCGTTTCATATGTATTCCTCCTTTGGAATCTATCACAAAATAACAATTGTCTTTATTTTATATTATCAGTATATACAATCATTATAAATAAAATATGACGAAAGTCTTTCTTTTTTTTGAATTTTCTAAAATTTGTTGACAGAAAAGTGTATGATTGCTATCATACAGTTAAGAAGTGTATGATAAGCATAGTACACTTGAAAGGAGGTGACAGACGGTGGTGAATTTTTCTGATCTGCAGCTGCATGATATGGAGCCGGTCTATGTGCAGATTGTGCGGCATTTGAAACGGGCAATTTTTCTGGGGGAAGCGGCTGTGGGAGAAAGCCTGCCTTCCAGAAGGGAACTGGCGGCGCAGCTTTGCATCAATCCTAACACAGCCCAGAAAGCTTTTCGGCTCATGGAGGAAGAAGGGCTCATACAGACGCCGAAAAACGCAGCCAGCACGGTTTTTTATGATGAAGAAACATTGGGCAGAATCCGGCAGGAGATGACGGGAGATCTGGTACGGCAATTTGTGGCAGAAGCCAAGGAAAACCGTCTGACGCTGGCAGAAGTGATGAAAATGGTAGAGGAAGCATGGCAGGAAAGAGGGGAAAATGTATGAAACAAACAGCATTGCTCAGCGGATATGTATTTCAGTGGAACATGAAAAAAGGAGGATGGGCAGTTTATGTCTTTTCCATTCTGGCAGGGGTCATCACTGCCGTTTATCGCGGGTATGCAGGAATGGCAGGAGAAACATCACCTTACCGGGCAAAGGGATTTTTGCCCTATGAGCTCATCATTGACCAAAGTATGATTCCGCTTTTCTTTGGCATAGGACTTTTGGCGCTGCTGTTTTTGCAGTTTTTGCAGCTGCGGAAATATCAGCGGGAAGGAAAAGGGATTTATACCTTTCTGACACTGCCTATGAAAGGGACACAGGTGGCAAATGCCTTTTTGCTTCAGTCTTTGGCAATGGTTTTTCTGTACTATGCTCTGTGGCTCATGGTCATTGTGGTCATGTATTTTCCTATGATGCATTGGATGGTGAGTCTGGCGGCAAAACAGGAATTTCTGATGAACGACGGCAGCATTTTGACAGGCATCGACGCCACACGGCACAATGGGCTGTTTCTGGCCTTTCTGCGCAGTGAATTTTTGAGTATCGCTTACAGTTTGGATTGGAAAAATATGATGTGTGCACTGTTCCTGCTGTTTTTTGCAGGTGTGTGGATTGTATCCGTCAGCATGCAGAGAGCCATTGGGCTGACAGGTATTTTTATCTGTGCTGCAGGGCTGATGATTCCTTTGGCGCTGTATTTGCAGGGACACAGTGCAGGGGAGATGAGCAATATTCTGCTGACTGGAAGCATCCTTCTTCTTGCTGTAGGCATTTGGCTCATTTTCCGATTGCAGGCGGATTTTCGGGAACCTCTTGCGAAATAGAAAGGAGGAAGTGCGATGAAAAAATGGATGGCATATCTTCCTTTGGGACTGCTTTGCGGTTCTTTGGTGGTAATCGGCGGTATCTGGGGAAGCGTCTGGAATCACACTTGGAGCGGACAGTTGGAATTGCGGCATCTGAAGGGGGATCAGAGCGCATTAGCAGATTTGAATATACAGTTTGGGATCACCGATGTGAGGCAGAGATGGAATTTTTCCATCAAGGATGGCGCTTTGCAGAAAGAATCCTTTACCCTGTCCTATGAAGAACCTGTTTATGGCTCTGGGGAAACCATAGGAAATTGGAAAGGCGGCACCATGCAGGTGTGGAATGAGGATGTGACGTTTCAGCCTGCGGCAGACAGTAAAATAGAAAATCTGGATATGGTGGATTTGAGTCTGTTGAAGGAGGATGTTTACATTTCTCCAGAGCTTTATGACGATGAGGGAAATCTTCATGGCACCACCTGTATTTATGACAAAGGTCAGCTTGTACTGAATATGGACATGGAAGCGGTGCAGAAGAAAGGCAAGGCTTTTCGCAGTTGGTCATGCGAAATCCCTACCCATTTGCAGTATACACCGGAAAAACCATTGGCACATATTCAGATTGAAAATGAGAATCGCTCTATGACATATAGAAATTATGCGTGGAGTGGCATAGATGTTCTGAGTGTATGGTCTGAAAGTCAGGAAATGCTTTATGCCACAGTCAGAACAAATGCGGATTGCAGTGGGAGCATTGGGCTGTATTGTCTGGGACCTCGTCAGGAGGAATCTTTCAAAGATGCCAATAGCACAACACATCCGGTAAAAAAAGAACCTGTTGCCACATTGGCAGAAATCCCTGTCAGCGAAAGTCGTTGGGTATTAGGACTGGAAGATGTAGGAGAAGGACTGCTGGTGTTCATCGGGGAGCCAGATAAGGTGACAGCGGAACTGTATGGTTATGACGGAACCCTCTTGGACAGCAATACAATGCCGTCAGAAGAACCCGTACATGAAATTGAGATACAGCAGACCAAATGGAAAGATGGCAGAGGCGTGTTTGTGCAAGGTTCTCAGAAAACAGGCGAAAATGAATACTATACGCATTTCTGCACTGGTTACTGGGTGGAAAACGGTACCATCAAGCCTGTTTATCTCAATGGCAACGGATATGGCACATGGACAGCAGTAGGAAAAGAAAAAGTGCTGGTCATGAACCGGACAATGGATGAATGGGATGGAAAGGCAGAGCCTATTCGAGGCAATACCATGAATGGCTTTAAGATTTCTGTCTATGATATCACGGAAGACCCTGCCGGTAAGGAAGTTTATTGTGGAGAGCTGGAAACAGACATAGATGAGGACGCATTGGAGTTCTTCAACTATTTCACCACAAAAGCGTACAAACAGAGCGTGGAGCGTCAGACGCTGAAAAGCACCAGCAGCAGTCGTCAACTGGATGTGTTTTCTGTAACAGAGAGCGCGGGTGATTCTGTATGAGAAAATGGAAGATCTATTTTCCGCTGGTTTCTTTCTGCGGCAGTCTGCTGGTGATCTGTATCATTTGGGGCATTGTTCGTGGCAGTGTATGGAATGGACAAATGGAACTGCGGCATCTGGAGGGGGACGAGGGTGCCTTGGCGGACTTCACCCTAAAAGGAAAAATTGAGGATTCCCAGAATACATGGGATTTTTCCATAGAGGATGGCAAGCTGGAAAAAAACAGCTTTCATATGGGGTCAGGAACGGAAACGGTATATCACATAGAACGAACAGTCGGTGCATGGAAAGAAGGGGAACTGGAAGTCTGGAGCAGCTATGGCACCTTCGTGCCTGCGGCAGACAGTCAGGTAGAAACCAAAGATACAGTGGATTTGACTGTGCTGAAAGGCAATACCCATTTTCCCAGCGATGCTTATCAGGAAGATGGCACTTTGCAGGGCACCACGACGGTTTTTGACAAAGGGCAGGCAGTGTTTCAGCTGGAAATGCATGCAAGAGCTGCTGGGGGTACCAAGTACAGACAGTGGAATTACGAGATTCCAACGAATTTGGTGTATACACCGGACAAACCACTGGCAGAAGTTTGTGTGGAAAACGGAAAAGCATACAAGGATACCCAAAGCAGTGAATTGTGGATCAGGGAAGCGCCTGTGCTGGTGTGGTCCAAGGAGCGGCAAATGCTTTACGGCACCATGACAACGAACAAATATTGCAGCGGCAGTATGGGGCTGTACTGTTTTGGTCCCGATCCGGCAGAGGATTATACATCCACTTCTGAAGAAGAACAGACAATGACAGAACCCTTTGCCACATTGGCAGAAATCCCTGTCAGCGAAAATCGTTTGGTACTGGGTCTGGAAGATGTGAAGGAAGGGCTGCGTTTATTCATCGGGGAAGCCGATGGGCTTACCATGGAGCTTTACAGCTATGATGGTGTGCTTCTGGGCAGTTTGAAACAGCAGACAGAAGCGTCTGTTGATGAATTGCAGATACAGCAGACGGACTGGGAAGATGGCAGAGGAATCTATGTCATTGGAAGCCACGAAATAGATGATAATGCACATTATGTCCATTTGTTCGCTGGATATTGGGTGGAAGATGGCAGAATCACAGCTGTTTATCTGCCGGAAAGCAGTCAGGGAGATGTGACTTATGGGGTAGTGGGGAAAGACCGCGTATTGACCGTCGGTTCCTTCCAAGAACTGTGGGATGGAAAGGCAGAGATGGAAGAAATATATACTTTGAACGCTCTGGAACTGCGTGTGTATGACGTTAGCGAAGATCCTGCCGGCAGACTGATTTACCATGGAAAGTTGGAAACGGATATTGATGAGGACGCGCTGGAAGTTCTCATGTCCTGTGAAACGGCAAAAGGAAGAAAAAGTATTCAGGAGCAGAATTCAAGGGGGGACAACCGGATGGAGACGTTATCTGATGGTTGAGGATATTTCGGGCAAAGGAGGAGAAACAGTATGGGAAGAAGGTTCGTGGTACCAATATTGATTGGGTGTTCTTTGCTGGTGTCTGTAGGAATGGTGGCTGGTATCTGGCAGATGCGGTATCGGGAAAATCTGTATCTGCAGGATATGGAAGGAGATCGGGCAGCGCTGGCGTCTTATACCGTAACAGGCGTACTGGATGATTTCTCCCATGAAATTGGGTTTTCGCTGAAACGGGGGGAATGGCAGACGGACTTTTCACCGGATACGGAAAATCTGCGCAACGAGGAGCCAGAAGAATGGCAAGTGGGTCTGCAAGAGGGAAACTGGTATTTCCAGCTGGATGATTACGCATGGGCAGATATATTGCCTTTGGAAGGAACGGAGATTCAGGCAACAGCAGGCAAACCGGATACCAGAGAAGAATTGGCGCAGGTACAGAAGGAATATGTCTATCCAGATAATATCTGGACGAACGGAGATGATTTTACATCTGGCAGTGTTACTTTCTGGAATGGGCAGTATGTGATGCGGCAGAAGGTCTACTTCAGCGAGGAACCGGGCAGTACCATAAATCCTACGTTCACACAGGACAAACAAGGGAATATTCTGGGGGATGTGGAAGGATATGCCTGTCGAGGGCTGCGTATCCCCTTGTCATTAAATTGTTCTGGTAAGATTACTATGGAATGGATGCCCGCTGATGAAATGGAAAGTGGTTATATCCATTATCAGGGAGGCAGTTGGCTGCATGATGGCTTTTGGATGGCAGATGATGCTGTGATAGGGGACAGGCTTTATCTGACATTTCCCACGGATATTCAGGACAGTGGGACTATGGGCATCTATGCCTTTGACTTGCAGGAGGTTTATGACAGCGGCAATCCTTATGTGACAAAAGTGGTGACAGAGCCTTGTCTGGTGTTTGGGGAAAGCACTGTAGACCATCGGCATCAGGTGTTGGGGCTGGAACGTGTGGGAGATAAACTTCTGCTACTGAAACGAGCGGAAAATCAGGGCATTGTGGAACTGTATGACACCGAGGGGAATCTGCTGGACAAAGAGGAGATTTCTTTTGCCAGACCCTTTACCGGTGTAGAGGCAGAGGTTTCCGCTTGGGAAGATGGGGCTTCCCTGATTCTTTCCTGGAGTGGTCAATCAGATACCTATGGCAGCAATGCCATGGAGCATTATGGTTTTACCGTGGACGCAGCAGGACAGATGACACATCAGTTCCTGAAAGTTGGGTATCCCTGGGCACAGGCAGTGCCGGGGAAAGGCAGTGTGCTGACAGTAGAGGAACCGATGATTCAGACACCGGAAACGGCTGTATTCTTTCCCAATGGCGGACCCCAGCCCCAACAGACATTTTTGACGGTATACGATGAGACCATGACAAAAATACTGTATCGTGGAGAGATTGTCACAGATGAAAATGATGATTTGAAAGGGATTTATGGTGCTTTTTCCACAAAAGAGGCTGGCAGGAAGCGGAATGTGATGGCGGCGGATACATGGGACTATATGCTGCACAGACGATATTGGCAGGACTTAAAAATCACTTACGAGGGGGAAACGACATGATCGAAGGCAAACAAATCTTTTTTACATACGGATTTGCGGAAACAGACAAAAATCCTGTACTGAATTATGTGGATTTAGAAATTCCAGACGGGCAGATTGTGGGGCTTTTTGGGGAGAACGGCGCCGGAAAGTCCACACTGCTGCGGCTTATGGCGGGACTTCTGGTGCAGAAGGATAGGGGCTGTCAGATTTTGCTGGATGGAAAACCTGCCACACAGGTAAGAGGAGAGATTGCCTGCATTTTTGAAGAAGGAACCTTCCTGCCGGATCTGACACCGAAGCAGTATGGGGATTTTCTGGCGGATTTCTTCCCGAAGTTTGACAGAGCCTATTATGATAAGCTGGTGAAATTTTTCAAACTGGAGGAAAAGGCGGCAAAGCATATGTCACGGGGGCAGAAAGCAAAGCTGGAGATTGCGGCAGGTCTTGCCAAGCGGACGAAATATATTTTCATGGATGAGCCTTTTCTGGGGAAAGACGCCCTGACAAGACAGGATTTTATGAAGATTTTGTCCGGCAGTCTGACAGGGGAAGAAACTTTGATTCTGGTCACCCATGAACTGGAGTCTGTGGAAACATTCATTGACAGAGCCATTGTCATTCATCAAGGTAAACTGGCGGCGGACGTGGAAATGGACGACCTGCACCATGAAGGCAAAAATCTGATGGTACTGCTGAAAGAAACCGTTGGCTATGACGAAAATGCCTATCGCGATCTCTTTGCAGAGGAATGATTTTTTTGACGGCAGAAAAAGAGAGAAAAAGAGAGCGGAAAAAGCATCTGATAAACGGATTTTTTTCTGCTCTTTTTCTTTTTGGGGATACTTTTTGATGGCGGGTGCAAAAATGGCAAAACCTTTGAAAAATTTTGGTATAAATGTGACGAAAAAATATTTCATATAATTTCTCTAGGATTTGCTGCCGCCTTTATTGACATGGGTTTGGGGCTATGCTATACTTTTTGATGTTAGTTATGGTTTACTTTTTTAGATGAAGATAGATACGAGGTAGAAAATATGACATTGCATCAATTACCCATTGGACAGTCCGCCATCATCACCAAGGTGGGCGGCGAAGGGGAACTGCGCTACCGTTTTCTGGATATGGGGCTGATTCCCAAGACAAAAGTAACGGTGACAAAAGTGGCTCCCATGGGTGACCCCATTGAAATCAGGCTCAGAGGATATACTTTGACCCTGCGGGTGGAGGACGCCAAAAACATTGAAATCACACAAGAGGGGGTTGACCTATGATTTTTGCATTGGCAGGCAATCAGAACTGCGGGAAAACCACTCTTTTCAACCAGCTGACAGGCTCTAACCAGCATGTGGGCAACTTTCCCGGCGTAACTGTAGACCAGAAGGTTGGGCAGATGAAAAGCCAGCCGGACTGTTCTGTGGTGGACTTGCCGGGGATTTACTCTCTCAGACCTTACACAAACGAGGAAATCGTCACAAGAGATTTCCTGCTGAATGAAAAACCTGACGGCATCATCAACATCGTGGATGCCACCAATATTGAACGAAATCTGTACCTGACATTACAGCTCATGGAAATGCGGATTCCCATGGTTCTGGCGCTGAACATGATGGACGAAGTCCGCAACAACGGCGGTACCATCAACGTGGAAAAAATGTCCGAAGCACTGGGCATTCCTGTTGTGCCCATCAGTGCTGCGAAAAACGAAGGTATCGAAGAACTGGTACAGGCAGCAGTCCGTGTGGCAAAGGAAAAACGGACCACAAAGGTCATTGACTTCTGTAAACAGGGACCTGTCCACCGTTGTATCCATTCTGTTTGTCACCAGATTGAAGACCATGCGGAAAAAGCTGGCTTGTCCGTGCGTTTTTCCTGCTCCAAGCTCATTGAAAACGATACACGTATCGTAGATATGCTGCAATTGAGCCAGAATGAATTGGAACTGGTGGAACACAGTATCATCGAAATGGAAGCAGAAGCGGGCATGGACAGAAATGCTGCGCTGGCAGGCATGCGCTATGACTTCATCGAAAGCGTTTGCGCCGATACGGTCATCAAATGCGAGGAAAGCAAAGAGCATATCCGCAGCGTGAAAATTGACAGCATTCTGACCCATCGGTATTTTGCCATTCCCATATTCATACTGGTAATGTTTCTGGTATTTTTCCTGACATTCAACGTCTTTGGGGCAGTCCTCAGCGATTTGCTGTCCCTGCTTATTGACGATATCACCGCATTGGTAGATAAAGGCTTGACGGCTTACGGCATCAACCCTGTGGTACATAGCCTGGTGATCGACGGTATCTTTGCCGGTGTGGGCAGTGTTCTCAGCTTCCTGCCTATCATCGTGGTGCTGTTCTTCTTCCTGTCTATTCTGGAAGATACAGGCTATATGGCAAGAATTGCCTTTGTTATGGATAAACTGCTCCGTAAAATTGGTCTTTCCGGCAGAAGTATCGTGCCTTTGCTGGTGGGCTTCGGCTGTACGGTGCCTGCGGTTATGGCAAGCCGTACCCTTTCTTCGGAACGTGACCGCCGCATGACCATCATGCTGACACCTTTTATGAGCTGTTCCGCAAAGATTCCCATTTACGCGGTCTTTGCAGCGGCTTTCTTCCCACAATATGCGGCACTGGTGATGATTGGCATGTACCTGACAGGTATCATCATCGGCATCATTGTTGCGCTGATTTTTGACAGAACCGTATTCCGCGGCAAACCCATTCCTTTTGTTATGGAATTGCCGAACTATCGTTTCCCTTCCGCAAAAAGCGTATTGCTTTTGATGTGGGATAAGGCGAAAGACTTCTTACAGCGTGCTTTCACCATCATTTTCCTGGCGACGGTCATCATCTGGTTCCTCCAGAGCTTCGACAGCCGTCTGAATGTGGTGACAGACAGCGCGGACAGTATTCTGGCAGCCATTGGGCATCTGCTGGCACCTTTGTTTGCGCCTCTGGGCTTTGACGACTGGCGTATCCCCACAGCCCTCATCACTGGCTTTACAGCAAAAGAAGCCGTTATCAGTACATTGGGCGTATTGATGGGAACTTCCACAGCAGCATTGGGACCTGCCCTCCATACCCTTTTTACACCTGTTTCTGCCATCAGTTTTCTGGTATTCACACTGCTGTATACCCCTTGTGTGGCAGCCATCGCGGCAGTGAAACGGGAACTGGAATCCGGCTGGCTGGCACTGGGCGTTGTTATCTTGCAGTGCGTGGTGGCATGGCTGGCAGCCTTTGGCGTTTATCTGCTTTTGGGCTTATTTGTATAAAAGGAGGGGGATTATGAACCCTTTAGATTTTGTCATTTTGGCAGTCATTGTGGCAGCCATTGTAGGCGCACTTGTGGCAGTGAAAAAGCATAAGTGTGGCACCTGTCATGGTGACTGCGGCAGCTGCGGAAAATGCAGCAGAAAATAAGAAAATAGAGACAGACATGGTACAAACAACCATGTCTGTTTTTTTGTGCCTGATTTAAGGAATTTGTTTAAAATGGATAAATTTGCAAAAACCAGAAAAAAGCTATTGACAACTTTAGTTAGCAATGGTAAACTCTTTGCAGAATGTTAGTTAAAGCTAACAACAATCTATCTCATCATCTGAAAATATAAAAGGACGTGAAGTATGGAAGGAGGAGTTCTGATGCCTTTGGCACTGGCAAAAACAGGAGAAATGCAAACCATTAGAAAAATCAGCGGACGGGATGATACCAAACGATTTCTGGAAAGTCTGGGATTTGTTATCGGCGGTCAGGTGACGGTGGTATCGGAGATCAACGGAAATATGATCGTCAATGTAAAAGAATCCCGCGTAGCCATCAGCAAATCCATGGCAGCGCGCATCATGGTATAAGGAAGTGACAATATGGAAGGGACAAAGACATTAAAGCAGGCAAAAATCGGTGAAAAAGTCACTGTGGTGAAGCTGACAGGCGAAGGCGCTGTCAAACGCCGTATCATGGATATGGGCATCACCAAAGGCACAGAGATTTTTGTCAGAAAAGTAGCGCCTCTCGGGGATCCTGTGGAGGTTACCGTCAGAGGGTATGAACTTTCCCTCAGAAAGGCTGACGCGGAAATGATTGCAGTCAGATAACTGGTTCGTGAGAACGAGCCATTTTTTCTGGCAGAGAGTTAGGTGTGGCTAACGAATAGGAAGGAGATACAACATGGGCATGAAGATTGCGCTTGCCGGGAACTCCAACTGCGGCAAGACCACATTGTTTAACGCATTGACAGGCTCCAACCAGTTTGTGGGGAACTGACCCGGGGTAACCGTAGAGAAAAAAGAAGGGAAGCTCAAAGGCAACAAAGAAGTGACCATCATGGACTTGCCGGGTATTTACTCCCTTTCTCCCTATACACTGGAAGAAGTGGTGGCAAGAAATTACCTCATCGGGGAAAGACCCGACGGGATTTTGAACATCATCGACGGCACCAATCTGGAAAGAAACCTGTATCTGACTACACAGCTCACCGAACTGGGGATTCCCGTTGTGGTTGCCATCAACATGATGGATGTTGTGGAAAAGAACGGCGACAAAATTGACGTGGAACGTCTTTCCAAAGAACTGGGCTGCAAAGTGGTGCAGATTTCCGCGCTGAAAGGCACTGGTGTGAAAGAAGCAGCAGAAGCGGCTGTGGAAGCGGCGGCAAGAGAAAGCAGCGCCCCCCAGCATACCTTCGCACCGGAAGTGGAAGGCGCACTCAATGACATTGCGGCAAAACTGGAGGATGTATCTCCATCCTTGAAACGATTCTATGCCATCAAGCTGTTCGAACGGGATGAAAAAATCGTGGAACAGATGGAAAAGGCACCCGATGTGGAAAACATCATCAAGAAAACAGAAGACCTGCTGGATGATGACAGCGAAAGCATCATCACCAATGAGCGTTATATGTACATCGGTGAAATGATCCAGCATTGTTACACCAAAAAGAATAAAGGCGGCATGTCCACCTCCGATAAAATCGACCAGGTGGTGACAAACCGTTTCCTGGCACTGCCGATTTTTGCAGTGGTTATGTTTATCGTGTACTATGTTTCCGTTAGTACAGTAGGTACTATGGCAACAGACTGGGCAAATGACGGACTGTTTGGCGATGGTTTCTATCTCTTTGGCAACGGCAGAGCGGAATATGAAGCGGCAAACGAAGCATACACACTGGAAACACAGAAAATTGACGCATTTTTGGCAGCGGCAACAGAAGCTGGCGTAGATGCGGAACTGGCAGAAACAGACCCTGTGGAATTCCTGGCAGAAACAGCAGGCGTGCAGACAACAATCGAAGCAGAAGATGAAGATGGACATGTAAAAACTTTGACAGTGACAGCGGCGGACTATGAAGCAGCTCTCACAGCGGAAGAACCTGCCACAGAGGACTTCGGCACATGGGTGCCCGGCGTTCCTGTACTGGTTGGCAATGCGCTGGAAAAACTGAACGTAGCAGGCTGGATGAATAGCCTGATTCTGGATGGTATCGTTGCCGGTGTCGGTGCTGTTCTGGGCTTTGTGCCTCAGATGCTGGTACTGTTTATTTTCCTGGCATTCCTGGAAGGCTGCGGTTATATGGCACGTATTGCCTTCATCATGGACAGAATTTTCCGTAAATTCGGTTTGAGCGGCAAATCCTTCATTCCTATGCTTATCGGTACTGGCTGCGGCGTGCCCGGTGTTATGGCATCCCGTACCATTGAAAGCGACCGTGACCGGAAAATGACCATTATGACAACCACATTCATTCCCTGCGGCGCGAAACTGCCCATCATTGCCCTGATTGCAGGTGCATTGTTCGGCGGTGCGGCATGGGTAGCACCCAGTGCTTACTTTGTGGGCATTGCGGCAATCATCGTTTCCGGTATCATTTTGAAGAAAACATCTATGTTCGCAGGCGATCCCGCTCCCTTCGTTATGGAGCTGCCTGCATACCATCTGCCTACTGTTGGCAGTGTCCTGCGGAGCATGTGGGAAAGAGGTTCCTCTTTCATCAAAAAAGCAGGTACCATTATCCTGCTGTCCACCATCGTCATTTGGTTCCTGTCTAACTTCGGTTTCACAGAAAACGGCTTTGGCATGGTGGATGACCTGAGCAACGGTCTGTTGGCAAATGTAGGCTCTGCAGTGGCTTGGATTTTCAGTCCTTTGGGCTGGGGCAACTGGCAGTCCGCAGTGGCAGCGGTGACAGGTCTGGTGGCAAAAGAAAACGTTGTAGCAACTTTCGGTCAGCTCTTTGGCTTTGCGGAAGTAGCGGAAAACGGTGCGGAATATTGGGGCACACTGGCAACATTCTTCACACCGGCAGCGGCTTACAGCTTCCTGGTATTCAACCTGCTGTGCGCACCTTGCTTCGCGGCAATCGGCGCCATCAAACGGGAAATGAACAACGCAAAATGGACATGGTTCGCCATTGGGTATCAGACAATTTTTGCTTACCTGGTTGCGTTCTGTGTATATCAGATCGGCTCTGTTGTAAGCGGCACAGGTTCTTTCGGTATCGGTACGGTTCTGGCAGCGGCAGTAGTAGTAGGATTTATTTATCTGCTGTTCCGTCCCTATAAAGAAAGAAGAAAAGTCACCAAAAAAGAAGAAGTAACAGCGTAAACAGAAAGGAGTGCGGCACATGGGAACATTGCTCGTGGGCGCGGTACTTGTGGCAGTGATCGCTGCCGCAGTCTATAAACTGCGCAAAGACAAAAAAGAAGGCAAAGGATGCAGCGGCAACTGCGGTTCCTGCAGTTCCTGCGGCGGACATTGCCATCACTGATAAAAAAGTTTGCATACACCTTCTCAATAAAGGCAGGCAGGACGAAAGTCCTGCCTGTTTTGTTTTGAAAAAATCATTGTCAAAAGGAAAAGAAAGGAATATAATAAACATCAAATTGTTTTTATATTTATACAAAAGAAAGAAGGTCATTCTTATGAGTGGGAAAAAAGCAGTTTATTTTATCAATGTGAATCGTGATTTTGGATATGTGTCCTATCTGGTGTGGGACTGTCTGCAGGAAGAAGGCTTTTTGCAGAAAGAAACAGATATGATTTTTGACGGGAACCCAGTCATGGCTTATGAAGATCAGGCAGGGAACACCTTTTATTTTGCACCTACACAGACAGCCATCTGTCTGGACTACAATAAATATCTGCCGGACATGAACAAGTATTTTGCTGACTGTGATGTATCCGGTATGGTTACATGGCATGAAGGGGAGCATGCGCCGGAAAAAGTGCTGACAGTACATTCTCTGGGGGATCTGCCTTCTGGCGTATTCGGTGCCGCAAAACCCAGACTCATGCGGAATCTCATGCTGGCAGTAGAAAAGAACCGAAAAGAATTGGGGCTGGAGGACTACCATGTGGCAACAGAAGCCACTCACTGGTCTGGCGTATACCACGGCGAAGGAGATCCTACCCTGCTGACAAAATTTCCTGTGGCAATGATGGATATTGAAGTAGGCAGTGAACCTGATAGCTGGAACAACAAAGAGGCTGCAAGAGCCTTGGCACGCTCCTTGACACAGATTTTTGAGGATGACGGCAAGAAAGTCCATCAAATTCTCTGCGTAGGCGGCGTACACTTTGAGCCCAACTTTGCGGAAGCTGTGTTCACCCAGTGGGGCGAGGACGAAACCTTTGGGGTGACCCATATTCTGGCGAACCAGTGGCTGGTATCCGGTCATTATGAGGACGAAACAGGCATCCAGCGGGCAAGTGACTGCATTGATGCCATCGACGGCGGCGTGGAAGCCATCTTCTTCCATGATAAAATGAAAGGCTGTTATAAAGACCTGGTGAGAGCTTTGGGGGCAAAATATCAGATTCCCATTTACAAACACCAGAAACTGCGTACACCGGCAGAACTGGAATGGACAAAATAAGGATAAAAAGAGAGCTGTCGTCAAAGGCTCATTTTATTCAAGCCTTTGACGAGTAGACAGAAGCATAAAGGCGAAATTCCATCGGCTAAAAAGCCTTGAAACTTCGCCTTTTCCTCGTCGGAAGTGAATTCCGACTGCGGATTCCAGTTGGGAAACACTTCGTTTCCTAAGCCCTTCTGCTTTCTTGAAAAAAGTAAAATTTAGTTTTTGATAGTCAAAGGCTGTGAAACCGAAGTTTCACAGCCTTTTTGTGTAAGAAGGTATGTGTGTTTTATTATAGAATACAGAAGGATTGGTGTATTCTTTATGGATAATGTATTACAGAAAATGTCAAGGATTTCCCTATATTAGGGTGTGTAAAGGGAAATCAATAAGCGGCGAATCTTTCACCGTATGCTTTGCAGTTTGCTTTGCCGTCAGCGTCGGGCATGCCGCAGAGGATCAGACCATCGTCAAAGAGGTTTGCGCCAGCTTTTGTGCATCTGTCTTCCCAGTCGCGCATCCACTGACCGTCGCCCCAGCCGTAAGAGCCGAACAGGGCAACTTTTTTGCCTTTCAGACTGCCTTCCACAGCGGAGAAGAAAGGTTCGAATTCCGCTTCTTCCAGCACTTCATCGCCCATAGCCGCGCAGCCGAAAGCGATTTTGTCATAGTCTGCTACGTTGCCATGAAACGCATCTACGGAAAACACTTCAGCATCAGAGCCGATACCAGCGGCAATCTCATTTGCCATCATAGCAGTATTGCCTGTGCCGCTCCAATAGATTACAGCAATTTTACTCATAATTGTCCTCCTTTTTTTGAAAAAAAGTTCTAAAAAATATGTATCTGGTCAGGCTGCGCCTAAGAGGGAAAGAATAGACGAGCCTGCAGTTACCTGTTCCATCATCTGGTCACGGCAGTCACGATAGCACTGGAAAATGCGCAGTGCCCGTTTTTCATCGCCGTAAACCTTCCAAAATCCAACGCATTTGTAATTTTGACCTTTTTCACGCATGAAAGCAAATACGTCGGCAGGGGGATAACCCAGGAAAAAGCCGATTTCATGGGGAAAATCACCGTCTGCCTGCATCCGTTTGCGCAGATGGGCAAGTGTTTGTGTCATGGCGTCTTTTTTGCCGATACGGGCAGGATAGCCAAGGGAAATGAGATAATCCCGCACATGGGGCACCCGCAGATACCGCATCATGGCATTTTGACGATAAACCATGATGAATACACGGTTTTTAAAGCTGTAAAGATATACGATGCAAATGCCTTTTTCCGCTAACTTTTTGCCATAAAGGGCGATTTCTTCTCTGCACTTAGGCAGAAGGGAAAGAGGCAGGGAAAACAGATTGGATTGCTTTCTGCCTAGCAGGGTAGGGGCTGCGTGATGGATCAGTTCCGCTTCAAAATCGGACATGGGAATCCTCCTTTCTATGAATCTTTTTGGTTAGCTGTGGCTAACCGACAAGTAAAAATCAACAACAGTGTTCTGCCAAGATACGTTTCAGGGCAGAAGATGAGCTGCTGTGAGAACGGGCAATGGAAATGTTGTTTTTCTCCGCTTCCTGTACGGCACCTGTTGCCATGATGTGAGAAACGGTGGAAGTAAACAGAATAATCAAATCTGCCTGTCCAATCTGGGAACGGAAATTCCCTGGCAGCTGTGTGAACACCTTGCTTTTGCAGTTGAATTTCTTGCAGATGTCCATATACTGACGAACCATGCGGTCGTGACCGCCCACGATAACAACGCTCATGTGCAGAACCTCCTTTGTTATTTACAATTGTTAGTCATAGCTAACTTTGTGTCAAAATTAATAGTTAGCGTTTGCTAACTTCTGGATACATCCTATCACGTTTTTCATAGACTGTCAATAGGATTTTTGAAAAATATTTTATGATTTCTGCTCTGCCATATGACTTTCATAGTGTGCCTTCATGCAGGAGAGGGTTTCTTCGCTGAGGACATGCTCCAAACGGCAGGCGTCGGCTTCTGCTGTTTCCGGGCTGACACCCAAAAACATGAGGCATTCTTTGATGAAGCAATGGCGGTCGTAGATGTTTTGTGCCACCTGTCTGCCTTTGTCTGTCAGCAGAAGCTGGCCGATATTGCCGATGGTCACATAGCCGCCTTCTTTTAATATGCTGACAGCGCGGCTGACACTGGGCTTGGAAAAGCCCAATTCCGTTGCTACATCTACAGAGCGTGCGATGCCGTTTCTTTTTTCCAATATCAAAATGGTTTCCAGATAATTTTCTCCAGATTCCTGTAATTTCATATGTGTCACACCAACCTTTTTCTCATCATCCTTCTTTCAAAAGGATACACCATTTTTTGTAAATAGTCATTGACAACAAAAGTTAGCGATAGTAAACTTGTGGAGTAAGCATTGAATAATTAGAATTGGAGGAATGAATCATGTGGAAAAATTGTTTGGAATGTGACAGAAAATGGGTGTTCTTGGGCGGTATCGCCGCAGCGCTGGTAGGCGGCAAAATTCTCAAGAGCAAAAAGACCCGCGAAGTGACTGTGAACGCTGTGGCACAGGCCATGAAGCTGCACAAAGATGCACAGGCTACTTTCGCAAACATCAAAGAAGAAGCGGAAGACATCTGCTTTGACGCAAAACAGCAGGCTGCCGAAGCGTGCGACTGCGAACAGTAAGAAGCGGGGGCATGTTATATGAAATATGCCATTTGCTATGACGGTCCCGGCAGGCTCCGTCTGCGGTTGGGACAGCATGCCTTTTCCGAGAAAGAAGGCTGGGGTATTGCCAGTCTTCTGCGGCAGAAAATTGGCGTGGAACGGGTGCGTACCTGCGCCCAGAACGGCAGTATTCTGATTTATTACGGGAAAGACATTGCCAAAGAAACCCTGCTGGATACTGTAGGAAAGCTTCGTCGGGCAGATATCCCTAAAGTGGAGCCTACAGGGGAAGAAGATGTGCAGGCTATTGACCTGCGGTTTCAGGAAAAAATTTGCAGTATGGTACTGCGGCGGGCGGCGGAAAAACTGCTGCTGCCAGTGCCTTTGCAGATTTGTAAGACCTGTCTGCGGGCAGTGCCTTTCCTGTGGCATGGACTGCAAAGCCTGCTCCATGGGCGCATGAATGTAAATGTGTTGGATGCGGCAGCTATTGGCGCTTCCATGCTGAAGCGTTCCTTCTCCTCGGCATCGTCTATTATGTTCTTGCTGTCCTTCTCGGATATTCTGGAGGACTACACCAGAAAACGGACGGAAACCGCCCTTTCTGCCAGCCTTGCCATCCAGATCGATAAAGTTTGGCTGGTAACGCCGGAGGGAGATGTGCAGATTCCTCTTTCTGATGTGAAAGCAGGTGATTGGCTCCGCATTCGCACAGGCACCATGATTCCCGTTGACGGCAAAGTCCGGGAAGGGGAAGCCATGGTAAACGAGGCAACCATGACAGGAGAGCCTTTGGCAGTCAGAAAGGCAGAAGGCGCTATGGTTTATGCCGGAACCCTGGTGGAGGAAGGCTCTGTGGCTGTGGAAGTTATGGCAGTCAATGCCCAGACACGTATCCAGCGAATCATGGACCTCATTGCCGCTTCGGAAGAACTGAAAGCCAGCGTACAGGGAAAAGCGGAACGACTGGCAGACCGGATTGTCCCTTATCATCTGCTGACAGCGGCAGCGGTGTTCCTGCTCACCAGAAACACCACAAAGACCATGGCAATCCTGACAGTGGATTACTCCTGTGCCATCAAATTGGCAACGCCCATTGCCGTCATTTCTGCCATGCGGGAAGCGGCAAACCATCGGATGATGGTCAAAGGCGGCAGACATCTGGAAGCCTTTGGTGCGGCAGATACCATTATTTTTGACAAGACAGGCACTTTGACGGAAGCCTGTCCTCAGGTTTCTCAGGTCATTGCCTTTGGGGATTATGAACGGAATGAAGTGCTGCGGACAGCGGCATGTCTGGAAGAACATTTCCCTCACAGTGTGGCTCGCGCCATCGTCAGACAGGCGGCGGAAGAAGGTCTGTTCCATGAGGAACGCCATGCGGAAGTGAAGTATGTGGTTGCTCACGGCATTGCTTCGGAGTTAGAGGGCAAAAAAGTGATTATTGGCAGCCCGCACTTCGTTTTTGAGGATGAAGGCATTCCCTTGAAAGAGGCTGACAGGGAAAAACTGGACGCTGTGGACAGTACAGACTCTGCGGTATATCTTGCCATTGGCGAGGATTTGGCAGGGGCAATCTTCATTCATGACCCCGTCCGTCAGGAAGCGGCAGAAGTCATTGAAGCACTGCGGCAGACAGGCATCCAGCATATCATCATGATGACAGGTGACGGGGAAAAAGCAGCCCGTACTGCTTGCCAGCAGCTGGGCATCACAGAATATTACGCCCGTGTGCTGCCGGAGGATAAGGCGGCAAAAGTGGAAGAAATCAAAACACAAGGCAGAACGGTCATTATGGTAGGGGACGGCATCAATGATTCTCCGGCTTTGTCCGCTGCCAATGTGTCCGTTGCCATGAAGGATGCCTCAGACTTAGCCAGAGAAGTCGCAGATATTGCTCTGCTCTCCGGGGAACTGTGGGAGCTGGTGACACTGCGTCACTTAAGTCAGGCGCTCATGGGACGTATCTCCAGAAATTACAAGGCAATCATTGGATTTAATACATCTTTGCTTTTGCTGGGACTGGCAGGCATTTTGCAGCCTACGGTTTCCGCTTTCTTCCATAACCTTTCTACCGTTGCCATCAGTGGTACCAGTATGCGTCCCCTGCTGCCAAGGGGGAAAGAAGAACAGACTGCCTGAGGGCAGAAAGGAGGCTTTTTATGGGAAGTGTGGCAACGGCGGTTTTGACAGCACTGCTGGTGATTGTGGTTGTCATTTCCGTCAAAAGTTATTCCAAAAAATTGACGTCCGGCTGCTGCGGAGGCGGTGACGTGCCAAAGCCCCGGAAAGTTGACAAAAACCCCGACCACTACAGCTATCATGTGATGCTGGAAATAGAGGGCATGACGTGTCAGAACTGCGCCAAACGGGTAGAAAACGCCTTAAACGCCATAGACGGCGTATGGGCAGAAGTAGACCTGAAGCAGAAACGGGCAAAGGTGCGGCAGAAAGAGCAGATCCCTGTGGAGAAGCTCTGTGCCGCTGTGGAAAAAGCCGGGTATCACCCAAAGATATAAACAGAAGCCGTTTTTCTTTTTCGGAAGAAAAGCGGCTTTTGCTTTTTGAGAAGAAGCTATGGTATCATAAGGCAAAAGGAGGGATGGACATGGAACTGGAAACAAAACGTTTGCGGCTGCGTCCGCTGACGGAACAGGACGCCGAGGGGCTTTTTGCTTATTGCAGTCATCCTGCCGTTGGACCTAGGGCTGGCTGGAAACCCCATGAAACCTTGGAAGAAAGCCGGGAGATACTGGAACAGGTATTTTTGAAGGAGCCACACGTTTTTGCCATAGAGCAGGAGGGCAGGCTCATTGGTACCGTGGGTCTGGTGGATGATAACAAACGGGAAAACGCAGAAGCGAAAATGATAGGGTATTCCTTGGCTTTTGACTGCTGGGGGAAAGGCATCATGACAGAAGCGGTGGAAGCGGTGCTGGTGTATGGTTTTGACCTACTGAATCTTTCCATCATTACTGCCACATGTTACCCGGACAATCCCGCTTCCGCAAAGGTGCTGGAAAAATGCGGTTTTGTATACGAAGGCACTTTGCGGCAGGCACAGATACGCTTTGACGGCAAAGTACAGGATTTTCGCTGTTATTCTGTCACAAAGGCGGAATATGACGAAAAAAGACAGGGACTTTTCTCATAAGGTCTTGTCCGTCCATTGCCGAAACCTGCCTCATATCGTATAATAAAGGCAGAAAAGAAAATGGGGTGAGAACGTGGAAATCATCAACTGGAAAGAATTGCTCTATCCTTATGCCCAGACCGTTGACGAACTGCTGTTAAAGTTTCGCAGTCTGGACAAAGAATGCAGACAGCTGGGCATTTATTCGCCCATTGACTCCGTAACGGGGCGGCTGAAACGTCCTGCCAGCATATTGGAAAAAGCGGGCAGAAAACAGATTTCGCCGGATAGAATTGAAGAAGAAATTGAGGATATTGCGGGCATCCGTATCCTTTGTCAGTTTGTGGAGGACATTCCTAAGGTCATTGAAATGGTGCGCAAGCGCAAGGATATGACTGTCATTGAGGAGCGGGATTACATCACCAACACAAAGCCTAGCGGTTACCGCAGCTATCATATGATCATCCGTTACCCTCTCTTTACGGCACTGGGGGAAAAGACTGTGCCTGCGGAAATTCAGATTCGTACCAATGCCATGAATTTCTGGGCAACGGCGGAACACTCCCTGCGGTATAAATATAGCGGCAATATTCCTCAAGATTTGCAGGACAGACTGAAAAACTGTGCTGAAGCGGCTTTCCATCTGGATCAGGAAATGGCAACCATCCGGGAGGAAATCACCAACGCCCAGCGGCTCAATGAAATCAAAAACAATCTGGTAGCCAATATTCTGGAAAATATACAGAATTTATATTTTGTGGCAAAACTGGATGATATGAACGAAATCAATAAGGAATTTATCCGTCTTTGGAACGGCGATGACATGGAAGCCCTGAAGGAGTTCAACGAGAAGCTGAATATCATGGCAGAAATGTATCGGGTATAGAAAGGAATTTGTATGGGATTATTTGCCATTGGGGATTTGCATTTCGGCTTTGCCGTCAGCAAGCCCATGGATGTTTTCGGAGAAAACTGGAAAAATCACAGTGAAAAAATCATAGAAAACTGGAAACGGGAAGTAAAAGAAGGAGATACGGTGCTTTTGCCGGGGGATATTTCCTGGGGCATGCGTCTGCCGGAAGCGGCGGCGGACTTGGATGTCATCGACAGCCTGCCGGGACGGAAGATTCTGCTTTCCGGCAATCATGACTATTGGTGGAAATCCTCTAGCCGTCTGGCAGGACAATATCCGGAGATGGCGTTTCTGAAAAATGACGCGGTGCCTTGGGAAAAGAGTTTTATATGCGGTACAAGAGGGTGGCTCTGTCCCAATGAGCGCAGTTTTACGCCGGAGGATGAGAAAATCTATAAACGGGAGCAGATTCGCCTACGGCTGTCTTTGGATGCGGCTATGAAAGCAGGGGCAGAGGATATTATCGTCATGATGCATTTCCCGCCGGTCAATGAAAAACGGGAGCCGTCGGCTTTTACGGAGATTCTGGGAGAATATCCGGTGAAACGGGTGGTTTATGGCCACCTTCACGGGGCAGCAAACCACAAGAACGCTTTGCAGGGTGAGCGGGACGGCATCACTTATGAACTGGTAGCGGCAGACTATCTGGATTTTTGTCCCAAAAGGATTCTGTAACGAAAAAAAAGCGATTATGAAATCGTCTGTATGATTTCATAATCGCTTTTTATTGATGCAGATCCAGCTTCAGGAAAATGGATGTTTCCATGGGGCTGTTGTTATAGGGCGGGATTTCTTGAAATCCCAGTTTGGCATACAGATGCAGGGCACCCTTCAAAAAAGGCAGGGTATCCAGCAGCATGGCATCGTAGCCCATTTCTCTGGCGTCGTCAATGAGTTTTTCCACCAGATGCTCCGCAATGCCCTGACCACGAAAGGCATCTTTCACATAAAGCCGTTTCAGTTCACATTCCGTATCCGAAAGGGGGCGCAGGGCAATGCAGCCGGCAATGGCATCATCCACCAGCGCCAGATACAGTCTGCCTTTGGGCATCCCGTATTTTTCCTCTAGATGATCCAGTTCTCTGTCGTAATTCTGCAATTCCAGAAAAGCGGCAAAAGAAGGATCGCTTTTCAGCAGGAAATCCGTATATTCCAGAAACAGGGCTTTGACTTCTTCCGGTCGGTCATAGGCAGGACAAATGGTCAGGCTCATACTTACTCGCCTCCTGTATCAGTCCTCGTAGTCGTTAGCTGCGTCCAGGATCATATTTTTCAGTACTTTGGTATCAAAACCATCCAGTTCCAATTCCAGAGACAGGTTTTCCAGTTCATCTTCATCAGGCAGATAATCCGCTTCAAAAGCAGAGGTCAGGTCGTCCTCAAAAATGATTTCCCCTTCGATGGTCCATGCGTCTTCGTCTTTGCTCAAAGAAAAAATATTTACTTCTGTGATTTGCAGCATGATAATACGCCTCCTTAAAAATTCATACGCTCTCTTTTGTTATTTCTGCCGCTGTTTCTTGCCGGAGCGGCGTTTTCTTTGTTTGGTTCCTGTTTTGGGTGTGTCCTTTTTCCGCACGGAATAGCCGAAAGAGCCGACCTGTTCTCCCAGTGTGAAATATCCCCCGTGGGAATAGCAGATGGGCTTGCTGCGGTTTAAGTGGAATTTCCCTGTCTTGTCGAAATATTTTTCGCTGACGCTGACGGAAACCACTTCTGCAAGGAACATATGATGGCTGCCCAAAGGAACAATTTCTTTTACCTTACACTCAATGTTGACCGGGCTTTCCAGTATGATGGGGCAGTCTACTTTTTCCCCTTTTTTGGCTGTCAGGTGCATTTCGGCGAATTTGTCCACATCTCTGCCGCTTCTGACGCCGCAGAAATCACAGGCATAAGTCAGGTCTTTGGTGACCAGATTGATGACAAATTCTCCACTTTCCTTAATCAGCTCATAGGAGTGACGCTCAGGACGGATGGAAACGTAAGTCATGGGGGGATTGGTATTGATGGTGCCAGTCCATGCCACGGTGATGATGTTTTTCTGCTCCATATTGCCGCAGGATACCATAACGGCGGGGACGGGGTACAATACGGTGCCCGGTTTCCAGATCTGTTTTTCCATGGGAGCCCTCCTTTTTTTTGCCAAGTCATTTTTAACGTTATTTATGATATACGACCATGGTATATTTGTAAAGACGAAAAAACGTAGAAAAGGTGTTTGAATTTTTGTTCAATTCTTGCATCCCTTTTCTTTTTTGCGTATGATGATAGGCAGAAGAAGCAGTTGACATACAACGAGGAGGAAAACATGGAATTACCATTGGCATATATCAACGAAATGAAAGCATTGCTGGGGGAAGAATACGAAGATTATCTGGCGTCTTTTGAGGAAGTCAGACTCTACGGCCTGCGGGCAAACACTTTGAAAATTTCTCCGGCGGAACTGGCAGAAAAAGGGGAATTTTCTCTTTCTCCTGTACCTTGGTGTGAAAGCGGATTTTACTACGCAGAAGGGGAACGCCCTGCCAAGCATCCCTATTACCACGCGGGGCTGTACTATTTGCAGGAACCCAGCGCCATGACACCTGGTGCCATGATCCCCATTGAGGAAGGAGATTTTGTGCTGGATATCTGTGCGGCACCCGGTGGAAAAACCACCCAGCTGGCGGCAAGACTGGGAGGAACAGGACTGCTCATTTCCAACGACATCAGTGCCGGACGGGCAAAAGCACTTCTCAAAAACGTGGAAATCAGCGGCATCACCAACGCCATTGTCATGAGTGAACCGCCGAAAAAGCTGGCAGAACGGTTCGGCGGATTTTTTGACAAGATTTTGATTGACGCTCCTTGTTCTGGGGAAGGCATGTTCCGCAAAGAACCGGATATGGTGAAAAGCTGGAACGAGGAACTGCTCACATTTTGCAGAGAACAGCAGGCGGATATTCTGGAACACTGCGCTTCCATGGTGAAAACAGGGGGAATGATTCTGTACTCCACCTGTACTTTTGCCAAAATGGAAAATGAGGACAGTATCCAGACATTTCTGGACAATCACCCGGAATTTACGCTGGTTCCATTGGAAAAGAACTGGGGGTTTGCGCCGGGCTGTGAACCTCTCACGGAATGTGTGCGGCTGTATCCACACAAAATCAAAGGGGAAGGGCATTTTCTGGCGTTGCTGCAAAAAACAGGAGAACCAACACCATGCAGTACACCCACAGAAGCCAGCATTGGTGAAAAAGAACTGGAACCTTTCCGCCAGTTTGCCAAAGAAACCCTTACGGGCAAATGGAAAGGCACATTTCAGATTTACGGGGACAGCCTGTGTCTTTTGCCGGAAGGGGCACCTGCTACAAAAGGTCTGCGGGTACTGCGGAGCGGCTGGCAGCTGGGAACATTGAAAAAAGGACGGTTTGAGCCTTCTCAGGCTTTTGCCATGGGGCTGAAAAAAGAAGAAGTGAAAAACGTGCTGGACATGCCTCTTTCTGACGAGAGAGTCATCCGGTATCTGAAAGGGGAAACACTGGAAGCACCGGAAGCCAAAGGCGGCTGGACATTGGTTTGCGTGGATGGTTACCCCTTGGGCTGGGGCAAGACTCAGAAAGGGCGTCTGAAAAACAAATACGCCGTCGGTTGGAAATGGGAATAAGAAATACAGAATACAAAATTGTCTTTCGATAAAAAACAAATGTACGATTGTGGTTGACAAATGGAAAAATATTCGTACAATAGAACTATCATCAATTCTCTTTGAAAATCGGCATGGAAGAAAGGGCGAGTGAATATGGCAGTGACAACATACATAGGCACCAGAAACAAAGACATTACCGCGTCTGCATCAGAAGCCATTCTGCGTGGCATCTGCCCTGACGGCGGTCTGTATATTCCCAAGGAAATCCCCAAAATGGACAAGACTCCCGAAGAACTTATGGGGATGGATTATCGGCAGTTAGCCTATGAAGTATTGAAGCTGTATCTGGACTTTACGGAAGAAGAACTGAAATACTGCATCGAACATGCGTATGATGAAAAATTCGATACAAAAGAAATTGTACCTCTTGTGAAAAAAGGGGATATGCTTTATCTGGAACTGTTCCACGGCAGAACACTGGCATTCAAAGATATGGCTCTGTCTATCCTGCCTTATCTTATGAAAACAGCGGCAAAACGTCAGGGACAGAAAGAAGAAATTGTCATCCTGACAGCAACCTCCGGCGATACAGGAAAAGCGGCGCTGGAAGGCTTCGCTGGCGTGGACGGTGTGAAAATCATGGTATTCTTCCCGGAAGATGGTGTCAGCCCTGTGCAGAAACTGCAGATGACTACCCAGGAAGGGGACAATACTTGCGTGGTAGGTATCAAAGGGAACTTTGACGATGCCCAGAGCGCTGTAAAACGGATTTTCACGGACAAAGAACTGGCAGAAGAACTGGAAAAGAGAGGTTATCGTTTCTCCTCCGCAAACTCCATCAACATTGGCAGACTGGTGCCCCAGATCGTATATTACTACTGGGCATATATTCAGGCTGTGAAAATGGGCGAAATTAAATGGGGAGAACCTCTGGACTTTACAGTACCTACAGGGAACTTCGGCGATATTCTGGCTGGCTGGTATGCGGCACAGATGGGTCTGCCCGCAGGTCATTTTGTCTGCGCATCCAATGACAATAAAGTCCTGTATGATTTCTTCCGCACCGGCGTTTATGACAGAAACCGCGCCTTCCATGTGACTGTTTCTCCTTCCATGGACATCCTCATTTCCAGCAATCTGGAACGTCTCCTGTGCCACATGGGTGGACAGGACAAGACAAAGGCAGAAATGGCTGCTTTGCAGGCAGAAGGGAAGTACACAGCGGAAATCACCGAAGAACGGCTTTCCGGGGAATTTGCCGATGAGGCGGAAACTTTTGACGCCATCCGCAGAGTATACAAAAACACAGGCTATGTGATGGATACCCATACAGCAGTGGCTTATGCGGCGGCAGAAAAATACAGAGCCGAAAGCGGTACAAAGAACCCTATGGTCATCGTTTCCACCGCAAGCCCTTACAAATTTACAAAAGACGTTATGACTGCGTTGGATGAAAAATACGCAGACGGCGACGCTTTTGCATTGATGAAAGAAATGGAAAAAGTCAGCGGCGTAGCCATCCCTGCACCCATCCGCGGCATTGAAACAAGAGAAATCAGACACAAAAATGTCTGTGAAAAAGACGGCATTGCCGATTTTGTCAAAGGCTGGCTGTTATAAGCATATGAAAAGAGTAGCTGTTCCTCCTGTAAGGACAGTTACTCTTTTTTGTGTTTCAAACAAAAGATTTTTTCTCTTGTCTTATGACCTTGGGCAGATTGACGGAAAACGAAAAAGTGGGGAAAAGCCGTTGCTTTTGCCTTTTCTATGCAGTACAATAAAACCAGCATAATATGTGCAAATGGTAACTTGTTTACAATCATATACAAAGAAAGAGGAGAAGCATCATGAAAATGTTTATCGACACCGCTAATGTGGATCAGATCAGAGAAGCGAATGACCTGGGCGTCATCTGTGGCGTAACCACAAACCCTTCCCTGATTGCAAAAGAAGGCAGAGATTTCGTAGAAGTTGTAAAAGAAATCACAACTATCGTGGATGGCCCCATCAGTGCGGAAGTTATCAGCCTGGATCATGAAGGCATGGTAAAAGAAGCTAGAGAACTGGCTAAAATCCACAAAAACATCGTTATCAAAATCCCTATGACACTGGAAGGTCTGAAAGCGGTTAAAATCCTGACAGCAGAAGGCATCAAAACAAACGTAACACTGATTTTCTCCGCTACACAGGCGCTGATGGCTGCAAGAGCAGGCGCAACATATGTAAGTCCTTTCCTGGGCAGAGTGGACGACATTGGTTCCGTAGGCATGACTCTGATTGAAGAAATCGTTGATATCTTTGATATCCACGGCATCGAAACAGAAATCATCGCTGCTTCCATCCGTAACCCTCTGCACGTCATCGACGCTGCAAGAGCTGGCTGCCACATCGCAACCATCCCTTACAATGTACTGATCCAGATGGCAAAACACCCTCTGACAGACATCGGTATCGAACGTTTCCTGAAAGACTGGGAAAGCGTACCCAAGAAATAAGAAACATCTTTTTGTAACGGAAACCAAAATATGTTTTGATGAAGATTGCCCTTTTTTGAAAGGGCAATTTTCGAAATGGGAGGAAAAACGATATGAATATTGATAACTTGACTGTAAATACCCTGCGTTTCCTTTCCGCAGAAGCGATCCAGAAAGCAAAGAGCGGTCATCCCGGTCTGCCTCTGGGTGCAGCACCCGCTGCTTATGCACTGTGGGCAAAGGAAATGAAAGCAAACCCCGCAAATCCCAAATGGGACGACAGAGACCGTTTTGTACTGTCCGCAGGTCATGGCTCCGCACTGCTGTATTCCCTGCTGCATGTATTCGGCTACGGTCTGACCATTGAAGATCTGAAAAACTTCCGTCAGAGAAATTCCCTGACACCCGGTCACCCTGAATACAAACACACAGCAGGCGTAGAAACAACTACAGGCCCTCTGGGTCAGGGTATCGCAAATGCTGTTGGTATGGCACTGGCTGAAAGCCATCTGGCAGCAAAATTCAATACACCTGAATACAAAGTGGTTGACCACTACACATATGCACTGTGCGGCGACGGCTGCCTGCAGGAAGGCGTTGCTTCCGAAGCGGCTTCTCTGGCTGGCACCATGGGTCTGTCCAAACTGATCGTGCTCTATGACTGCAACAAAATCACCATCGAAGGCAGCACAGATGTTGCATTCACAGAAGATGTCATGAAACGTTTCGAAGCTTATGGCTGGGATGTTGCAGAAGTAACAGACGGCAACGATGTAGACGCCATCGCAGCAGCCATTGCGGCAGCAAAGAAAACAGACAAGCCTTCCCTGATCAAAGTAAACACACTGATTGGTTACGGCGCACCCAACAAACAGGGCAAAGCATCCGCTCACGGCGAACCTCTGGGTGAAGAAGAAATCAAGCTGACAAAAGAAAATCTGGGCTGGACTTACACAGAACCTTTCTTCGTTCCCGAAGAAGTCAAAGCACACATGGCAGCATGGGCAGCTGAAGGCGCAAAGAAAGAAGCAGCTTGGAACGAAATGTTTGCAGCATATGCAAAAGCAAACCCCGAATTGGCAAAAGAATACGAATTGTGGCACAGCGACAAGCTGGCAGCAGATCTGCTGAATGACGAAGATTTCTGGAAAGATGAAGGCGACATCGCGACTCGTGCAACTTCCGAAAAAGTACTGCAGAAAGTAGCGAAAGTTGTTCCTAACCTGTTCGGCGGCAGCGCTGACCTGGCTCCTTCCAATAAATCTGTTATGAAAGACAGAGAATACTACAGCAAAGAAAACCCCGCTGGCTCCAACGTACACTTCGGTATCCGTGAATTTGCCATGACAGCTATGGCAAACGGTATGGCTGTACACGGCGGCGTAAGACCTTATATCGCTGGTTTCTTCGTATTCAGTGATTACATGAAAGCTGGTCTGCGTATGGAAGCTCTCATGGGTCTGCCTGTTATCAGCATCTTTACTCATGACAGCATCGGCGTAGGGGAAGACGGTCCTACACATCAGCCTATCGAACATCTGGCAATGCTGCGCAGCCTGCCTAACTACATGGTATTCCGTCCCTGTGATACCAGAGAAACAGCAGCTGGCTGGTATGCAGCACTGACACATACTACAACACCTACCGGTTTGATCCTGTCCAGACAGAACATGCCTGCACTGGAAGGCACCGGCAAAGACGCTCTGAAAGGCGCTTATATCCTGCGTGACTGCGAAGGTATACCTGACGTACTGCTCATGGCAAGCGGTTCCGAAGTAGAACTGATCTACAAAGCTTATGACGAACTGGCTGCAAAAGGCGTGAAAGCAAGAGTCATCAGCATGCCTTGCTGGGAACTGTTCGCAGAACAGAGCGACGAATACAAAGAAAGCGTTATGCCTAAGGCTGTTCGCGCAAGACTGGCTGTAGAAGCAGCGGCAGACTTTGGCTGGCATAAATTTGTAGGTCTGGACGGCGACGTGATCTGCATGAATGGCTTCGGCGCATCCGCACCTGCAGGCACCCTGTTCAAAGATTTCGGTTTCACCGTGGAACAGGTTGTGGAAAGAGCAATGGCTCTTGTAAAATAAGAAGTTTTGTATTTTATGAAGGGACGGCACGGCTCTTTCCAAAAGAAGGGGTCTCGCCGTCCTTTTTTACAGCCTGCAAATAAAAAGTCAAGGCTAAATTAAAAGAACATTGAAAATTTTATACA
>OLVT01000635.1_pt1 | contig 37032 bp, 32 predicted proteins | sample 1673241 | NCBI WGS metagenome assembly OLVT01 (sample SAMEA3178936, study PRJEB25190) | human gut metagenome | biome: human gut; feature: human-associated habitat; material: faeces | place: Austria | collected 2013 | reverse complement strand
CTTATATGTCACCGTTCAGATTGAAGTGCCGACGAATCTGTCGGCAGAAGCACTTGCGAAACTGAAAGAATTTGAGAAGGCCAGCAGTGGAAAGAAGGGCGGATTTCACGCCGCGTAAATGAGAAGGGACTTGTGTGTGAAATGACTGATCTATAGAGTGGATTATTTCACAGTGCAGTCCCTTTTTGGGGGATAAAGAACCTGCTTATATCAGTATGTTCCAATTCCAACAGCTTTACTTTATTACCAATCCCGCCTGCATATCCGGTCAGACTTCCATTCGTGCCCACCACCCGGTGGCAAGGCACGATAATGGAAACCGGATTATGCCCGACAGCGCCGCCGACAGCCTGGGCTGACATTTTTGCGAGTCCATGCCGGTCGGCCAGTTTCCTGGCAAGAGCTCCGTAGGTAACGGTCTGTCCATAGGGAATTTCCAGCAGCAGCTTCCAGACCTCCATGCGGAAATCGGAGCCGGTCAGATGAAGCTTTGGTGTGAAATCGGGTTCCTTTCCCTGAAAATAGAGATCCAGCCAACGGCGGGTATCAGTAAGAATTTCAGAAGCTTCTTTCTGACCGGCAGCAGCACTGCCGGTCGGAGTCTTCTCAATTTTTTTATATTCTTTGTTCTCTAAAGTATCTGCAAAATATTTCCCATTTTCCAGCCACAGTCCGGTAAGACCTGCCGAATCAGCTGCAAGCAGGAGCGTCCCGAGGGGCGAAAAATAGGTGGATGTGTATATCATAAAAAATCCCCCATGTAGTGCTACTGCTTCTGCCTCGTAAAATGCAAGATCACATGTATCAGCCGTTTTTCATCAATCGGCTTTGCCAGATGCGCATTCATTCCAGCTTCCTTGGAACGGCGGATATCTTCGGAGAATGCGTTGGCGGTCATGGCGATGATGGGGACGGAAGCAGCCTGCGGGTGCCCGGAAGAACGGATTGCCTGTGTGGCTTCCAGTCCGTTCATTTCCGGCATCATGACATCCATAAGGATGATGTCGTAATAGCCGACAGGGGCTTCCAGAAATTTTTTGACAGCAGCTTTTCCATTGTGTGCAGTGTCGAAGCTGGCACCGGCATGCGCCAGCAAATATTGTGCAATCTCCAGATTTAAGTCGTTATCTTCGACCAGAAGAATGCGCAGACCGTTTAAGGTTAAGGTTTCCTCGCGTTGTTCGGATGCAGCAGGTGGATTCGGATCCAGTTCCATTGGAATTTCCAAGGTAAAGCCGAGGATGCCGTTCATCGGGGTGCAATAGAAGCCCCCTGTGAAATCCACGCTTATGCTGCTATGCCCTGATACTGTTTGTTTCCTGCAAGACGTGAAGGATAAATTATGCCTTGTTTTTTTCGTAAAGGATCATGAGTCCCTTTAACAGAAGGGCATCGTCGTAAATGATCTTGTGGCGGCAGAGCGGAACCACAAAGCGGGAAAGTCCGCCGGTCGCAATGATTGTGGCTGGTTCGCCGATTTCTTCTTCCATATGGTCAATAATTCCGTCGATCATGCCGGCATTGCCGTACATGATGCCGCTGCGCATACAGTCAATGGTGTTTTTCCCGATGACGCGCTTTGGAATGTCAAGGCTGATGGATGGCAGCTGTGCCGTTTTGCTGCTTAAGGAGTCTAAGGAGACACGGAGACCCGGATAGATGATTCCGCCGATGTAATTTCCGCTTTTATCAACCACGGACATGGTTGTTGCGGTTCCCATATCGATGATGATGATCGGCCCCGGGTATTCGCGGATCGCTGCAACGGCGTCTACGATCATGTCGCTTCCCACAGTCTTCGGGTTATCCATGATGATATTCATGCCGGTTTTGATACCAGCGCCGACCAGCATGGGATGATAACCTAAAATCTTCTTTACGGCAGAAGAAATCGGTGCGTTGAGCGGCGGAACGACAGACGACATAATGGCCCCTTCAATGTCGGATGGATTGATCTGGTGGATTTCCAGAATGTTCTTAATGTTGATGGCATACTCAGTGCCGGTTTTTGCGTGGTCTGTGGTGACGCGCTCTACAAAATAGGTTTTCTGGGAATCGATACAGCCGATAACAATGTTGGTATTTCCCATATCCAGTGCTAAAATCATGGATGAAGCTCCTTTTTTCTTTATTGTCTGCAGCAATGAAACGTTTGTTTGCAGCCGAATTTTTCTGGGTCTGCACAGCAAAGGTACAGACGTATAGATTATCTACAATCCTACCATATTTTACAGGGAAAGACAATCGGAATACACGCTTCTTGTCGTTTCTGCCCCTTTTATTGGCGGTTGAAATATGATATACTTACAAGACTGTTTGTATGAAAAATGAGGAGGCTTTGACTCTTATGTTAAAAGGAAAAACTGTGGTGCTGGGTGTCAGCGGCGGGATCGCTGCTTACAAGATCGCAAGCCTGGCAAGCATGCTGGTGAAGCAGCATGCGAATGTGCGCGTGATCATGACACAGAATGCTACCAATTTTATTACCCCGACGACGTTTGAAACCTTGACCGGGCAGAAATGCCTGGTGGATACCTTTGACCGGAATTTTGAGTTCCAGGTGGAGCATGTATCGCTGGCGAAGCAGGCAGATATTTTTATGATCGCGCCTGCTACGGCAAATGTGATCGCCAAGGTGGCCCATGGCCTGGCCGATGACATGCTGACGACCACGTTTCTGGCATGCAAAAAGCCGAAATATATCGTGCCGGCCATGAATACCCAGATGTACGAAAACCAGATCACGCAGGACAATCTGGAAATCTGCAGAAAATATGGCATGCATGTCATTGACCCGGCGAGCGGTTACCTGGCCTGCGGCGACACCGGAGCCGGAAAGATGCCGGAGCCGGAGACTTTATTTGAATACATTCTGCAGGAGCTTGCCTGTGAGAAGGACCTCGCCGGAAAGACGGTTCTGGTGACAGCCGGACCGACCAGGGAGGCGATCGATCCGGTACGTTATATCACCAACCATTCTACCGGAAAAATGGGCTATGCCATCGCGCGGGCAGCCGCAAGGAGAGGCGCCGAGGTGACGCTGGTGAGCGGACCGGTGGATCTAAAAGCACCGCTCGGCGTGAAGCTGGTGCCGGTAGTCAGCGCAAAGGATATGTTCGATGCCGTGACCTCGGTCAGTGAGCAGCAGGATGCCATCATCAAGGCGGCAGCGGTAGCCGATTACCGACCGGCGGTTGTGGGTGCGGAGAAGACCAAAAAGAGTGATGGCAACATGAACATTGAGCTGGAGCGCACGGATGACATTCTGGCATGGCTGGGTGCGCACCGGAGAGCGGGGCAGGTGCTTTGTGGTTTCTCTATGGAGACCCAGAATATGCTGGAGAATTCCCAGGCGAAGCTTGCAAAGAAAAAGGTGGACATGATCGTGGCCAATAGTTTGCGGACTGCCGGGGCCGGATTCGGCACCGATACCAACATCGTGACCGTTATCACGAAGGACGGCGCTGAGGAGCTGGAGCTGATGAGCAAGGATGCCGTGGCACACGAACTGTTAAATCGTATTTTTCCACATGCTTAGTCCTTGCAAAAGCGATGCGTGTCTGGTAAACTGTAAGTTTAGAACGAAAAATAAAAGCGGATAGATTCAGAACGCTTTCACCTTATATACATTCGGAAATTTCGAATGTACAATATAGAACGGAGGACAAACTTTTGTCGAATATAACAGAAGAAATCAAGAAACGAAGAACCTTTGCGATCATTTCCCACCCGGATGCCGGTAAGACAACCCTGACGGAGAAATTCCTGCTTTACGGAGGTGCCATCAACCTGGCTGGTACCGTAAAGGGAAGAAAGGCCGCAAAGCATGCCGTATCCGACTGGATGGAGATCGAGAAGGAGAGAGGTATTTCCGTAACCTCATCTGTTATGCAGTTTGAATACGATAACTACTGCATCAACATTCTGGATACCCCGGGACACCAGGACTTCTCGGAGGATACCTACCGTACCCTGATGGCAGCCGATTCCGCCGTCATGGTTATCGATGCATCGAAGGGTGTCGAGGCACAGACCAGAAAGCTGTTTAAAGTCTGTGTCATGCGCCGCATCCCGATCTTTACCTTCATCAACAAGATGGACCGCGATGCGAACGATACCTTCGAGCTGCTCGACGAGATCGAAAAAGAGCTCGGCATTGCAACCTGCCCGATCAACTGGCCGATCGGTTCCGGAAAGAAATTCCGCGGTGTTTACGACCGTGACAAAAAGAAAGTCCTTACCTTCTCCGATACAATGAAGGGAACAAAGGAAGGTATCGAGGAAGAAATCGATATCGACGATCCGCATCTTCTCGATGTGGTCGATGAGGACCAGAAAGAACAGCTCATGGATGAGATCGAGCTGCTCGACGGCGCAAGTGCAGAGTTTGACCAGGAGCTTGTCAGCAAGGGAGAGCTCTCCCCGGTATTCTTCGGATCTGCGCTCACCAACTTTGGTGTGGAGACTTTCCTTCAGCACTTCCTCACGATGACGATGCCGCCGCTTCCGCGTACGGCAGACTGCGGCGTGATCGATCCGGTCAAAGAGGATTTCTCTGCGTTTGTCTTTAAAATCCAGGCAAACATGAACAAAGCACACCGTGACCGTATCGCATTCATGCGCATCTGCTCCGGCAAATTCGACGCCGGAATGGAAGTCTTCCATGTGCAGGGAGGAAAGAAAATGCGTCTTTCCCAGCCGCAGCAGATGATGGCGAGTGACCGTCATATTGTTGATGAAGCATACGCCGGCGATATCATCGGTGTATTTGACCCGGGCATCTTCTCCATCGGAGATACGATCTGTATGCCGGGCAAAAAATTCGCATACGAGGGAATTCCGACCTTCGCGCCGGAGCATTTTGCAAGAGTGCGCCAGCTCGATACGATGAAGAGAAAACAGTTCGTCAAGGGAATTTCCCAGATTGCACAGGAAGGTGCGATCCAGATTTTCCAGGAGTACAAAGGCGGCATGGAGGAGATCATCGTCGGCGTTGTCGGCGTCCTGCAGTTTGACGTTTTAAAATACCGTCTGGAGAACGAGTACAACGTGGATATCCGTCTGGAGAACCTGCCGTATGAGCACATCCGCTGGATCGCAAACAAAGAGGAGATCAACCTGGACCGTATTCAGGGTACATCCGATATGAAGAAGGTCATGGACCTCAAGGGAAATCCGCTGCTTCTCTTTGTCAATCCGTGGAGTGTCGGCATGGTACAGGATCGAAACAAAGACCTTGTGCTGACCGAATTCAGCAAAAACTAAGAACAAAAGAGCGGGATGCCGCTTAAAAAGGAGAAGGAATGAACTTATTCGATATTCTGGGCCCTGTGATGGTCGGTCCGTCGAGTTCGCACACAGCGGGGGCAGTGCGGATTGGATGGATGACGCAGAAACTTCTCGGGGAACAGCCGGTGGAAGCAAAAATACTGATGTACGGTTCCTTTGCCGCAACGGGAAAGGGCCATGGAACGGATCGCGGTCTCGTCGCGGGTCTTCTCGGCATGCGGCCGGATGACGAGCGGATTCCGGACAGCTTTGAAATTGCCCGGAAGATGGGTCTTTCCTATTCATTCGGCATCGCCAATCTGACGAGTGCCCATCCGAACAGCGTCGTTCTGGAAGTAAAGGGAAAGAGCGGCCGGACGCTCGAGGTGCAGGCGTGCTCCCTTGGCGGCGGCCGTATCATGATCAACCGCCTCGACGGGCTGGATGTCAACTGCAGCTGCGAGATTCCGACCCTGATCGTCCATAATCTGGACCAGCCGGGCCACGTAGCCGAGGTTACGTCGATGCTGGCACATAAGTCAGTCAACATTGCGAATATGTCCCTCTACCGCGACAAGAGAGGCGGATCGGCCGTCATGGTCGTGGAGATGGATCAGCCGCTTCCCAAAGAGTCGCTGGAATGGCTGGAGCATCTTGAGGGCATTGTAAAGGTAACATACATCAACGTAACGGAAGGAGAAGAGGACGATGTCTTATAATTCACTGGAAGAAATTGTCCGAGAGTGCCAGGAAAAAGACCTGCCGTTTGATGAAGTCATCCTTCTGGACGATATGAATGAGAGAAATGTAAGCCGCGAAGAGTCCATTGAGACGATGCGCGGCATGTGGGAAGCCATGAAAGGCGCTGAACGGAATTACGACGGTTCGCTGCAGTCGAGAAGCGGTCTTGTGGGCGGCGCCGGAAAGACGATGCGCGCGTATGTCGAGAGCGGGAACACGCTCTGCGGACCGTTTGTCGGAAAAGTTATGGCATCTGCACTTGCGATGGGTGAGTCAAACGCCTGCATGAAGCGGATCGTTGCAGCACCGACCGCAGGAGCGTGCGGTGTGCTTCCGGCTGTGCTCGTGAATTACCAGAAAGAGAAGGGGACAGCGGATGAGCAGATCGTGCGTGCGCTCTACACGGCAGCCGGTATCGGCCAGGTCGTTGCGGCGCGGGCCTACATTGCGGGCGCTTCCGGCGGCTGCCAGGCCGAAATCGGAACAGCAAGCGCGATGGCGGCAGGCGCACTGACCGCACTTGGCGGCGGCACTCCGTCCCAGATCACGCATGCGACAGCGATGGCATTAAAGAACCTGCTCGGTCTCGTGTGTGACCCGGTCGGCGGTCTTGTCGAGGTCCCGTGCGTCAAGCGGAATGTGATCGGTTCCGTGAATGCACTTTCTGCGGCGGACATGGCACTTGCGGGAATCATAAGCCGCATTCCGCCGGATCAGGTGATCGATGCGATGCGGGAAGTCGGCGACCAGATGCATCCGAGTCTGCGCGAAACCGGCCAGGGCGGCCTTGCCAACACGCCGGCAGCACGCGAGTGGTGCGCGGCACAGGAAGAAGAATAAAAAAAACTTTTATTTTCGGAAAACTTTTGGTATAATAAAGGAAAGTCAGCCAAGGAGGAGGTTCTTTAAGATGGCAGAGGCAAAAATTCAGAAAAGAAACACTTATACGATATATGATGACGAAGGAATCGGAACCGTGCAGATTGCAGACGAGGTGGTAGCTATTATCGCAGGACTTGCGGCAACGGAAGTGGACGGGGTAGCCTCCATGGCCGGAAATATTACCAACGAATTAGTCAGCAAGCTTGGCATGAAAAATCTTTCCAAGGGTGTCAAAGTTGATGTACTTGACGGCGTTGTCTGCGTGGATCTTGCCCTCAATCTCAAATATGGATACGAGATTCCGGCAACCTGCAAAAACGTACAGGAAAAAGTAAAAACAGCGATCGAGAATATGACAGGCCTGGAAGTTTCCGATGTCAATGTAGCCATTGCAGGCGTGAATATGGAACAGACGAAATAAAAAACAACGAACCGCGAGGGAATAAGGCGACCCCTTACAACCCCGCGGTTCTTGTTAACTATTCAGAGCCAGATGAAATGGAAGAAAAATAGTTAATTAACTATACAGGAAGGAATTAAAACAGACAATGAACAGAAGCAAACTTCGCGAAAATATTTTTAAACTTCTCTATACCGCAGAGTTCCAGGAGAAAGAGGAGATGCCGCAGCAGATGTCTCTTTACTTTACGTACTCTGACGACAACGACGAGGATGAAGAAGTAACCGTAAGCGAAAAAGATCAGACCTATATGGAAGAGAAATACCATCATGTGACCGAGCACATCCCGGAAATCGACGAGATGCTGAACCGTACTTCCGAGGGCTGGAAAACGACCCGTATGGGAAAAGTAGACCTGGCGATCCTGCGTCTTGCCGTTTACGAGATGAAATTCGACGAGGACGTTCCGGTCGGTGTAGCCATCAACGAGGCCGTTGAGCTGGCAAAACGCTTCGGCAGAGACCAGTCTCCGTCCTTTATCAACGGTATTCTTGGAAAACTGGCAAGAGAAGAAGATGAGAAATAAAAATCAGAATGTTTACACCGTAGGCCAGGTCAATTCATACATCAAAAACATCTTTGACCAGGACTATATGCTCCACCGGATTTGCGTCAGCGGAGAAGTAAGCAACTGTAAATACCATCCGTCCGGCCACATCTATTTTTCTTTAAAAGATGCGGAAGGAACCATTTCCTGTGTCATGTTCGCCGGTTCGCGGCGCGGCCTTGCCTTCCCGATGCGGGACGGCGATAACGTGATTGTCGGCGGCAGCATCAGCGTCTATGAGCGGGACGGAAAGTATCAGATCTATGCAAAAGAGATCACAAAAGAGGGCGCCGGCCTTTTATACGAAAAGTATCTGGCCCTAAAAGCAGAACTGGAAGAGATGGGCATGTTTGCCCCGGAGTACAAGCAGCCGATTCCTGCGTATGTAAAGAAAATCGGCGTTGTCACAGCACCGACGGGAGCTGCTGTGCAGGATATCAAAAACATTGCACTCCGCCGGAATCCATTTGTCCAGATCATCCTCTACCCGGCCCTGGTGCAGGGAGAGGGAGCGGCGGACAGCATCGTGGAGGGCATCCGCCGTCTGGACGCACTGAATCTGGATGTGCTGATCGTGGGCCGCGGAGGCGGTTCGATCGAGGATCTTTGGGCGTTCAATGAGGAAAAAGTAGCGCGTGCCGTTTTTTCCTGCCATACCCCGGTGATCTCCGCCGTCGGCCATGAGACCGACACAACGATCATCGATTTCGTGGCAGATCTGCGCGCCCCGACTCCGTCCGCAGCGGCGGAGCTGGCGGTCGCTGATGTCCGCGCGGTACTCAACACACTGGAAAATTATAAAAGCCGCATGAACCATGCGATGGCAAACCAGACGCAGAGAGCGAGAAGCCGCCTTCTGCAGTACGAGACAAAGTGGAAGTATCTCGGACCGGAAAATAAGATCCGTGACCAGAGAGCACGCCACGCCGAGCTGGAGCGTCGGTATACAGATGCGATGGAAGAAAAGCTCAAAGAAGCGCGCCACCGCCTTGCCCTTTACATTCAGGCGATGAAGGGTCTGTCCCCGCTGGACAAGCTGAACCAGGGCTATTCCTACGTGGAAAAAGAAGGAAAAGCCATCACTTCGGTGCAGGATGTCAAAGAAGGTGATCTGCTCGAAATCTGTGTATCAGACGGAAAGATCACAGCGCGCGCAGAGAAGACATCGGCCGTATCCTGGATGGAACAATCGTGAAAAAGCAGAGAATCGAGAAAACATGGGAAATATGGAAGCAGAAGAGAGAAAAGAAGAAGGAACCCCTTCCGGTGAGACACTGGAAGCAGCATTTGGAAAACTGGATCAGATGCTCGAAACGCTGGAGAGCAGCGATGTCAGCCTGGAAGACTCCTTTCGTTTATACAAGGAGGGAATGGAGCTTTTGAACGAATGCAGTCAGAAAATTGACCGCGTCGAGAAAAAAATGCTCCAGATGAATGAGGATGGAACATTCAGAGAATTTTAAAGCGGTACTCGAAGAAAAAACGCGGGAAACGGAAAGTATCATTGCCGCTTACCTGCCGAAAGAGGAAGGCTTTGCAAAGGAACTGGCAAAAGCCATGAATTACAGTATGACAGCGGGCGGAAAGAGGCTTCGTCCGCTGCTTTTGCAGGAGAGTTTCCGTCTGTTCGGCGGAACCGGGGAGGCTGTAAAACCATTTATGGCAGCCATGGAGATGATTCACACCCATTCCCTGATCCACGATGATCTCCCTGCGATCGACAACGACGATTACCGCCGCGGCAGAAAAACGACTCATGTCGTCTTCGGGGAGGCCGTCGGCGTGCTGGCAGGAGACGCCCTTTTAAACTATGCATACGAGACAGCCTGGAAAGCCTTTCCAATGGAGGAGCACACCGACCGCGTAGTGCGTGCTTTTGGCATTCTCTGTCAGAAAACCGGAATTTCCGGCATGTTGGGCGGTCAGAGTGTTGACGTGATGAATGAAAAAGCCGGCCATTTCGCCATCGACCGTGAGATGCTGGACTACATTTACGAGAACAAGACTTCGGCGCTTTTAGAGGCTGCCATGATGGCAGGTGCGGCACTTGCAGGAGCAAACGACGATGATCTTGACGCGCTCTGCCGGATTGCCTCCAAAGTCGGAATTGCGTTCCAGATCCGGGACGACATCCTGGATGTCACATCCACGATGGAGGAGCTTGGAAAGCCGGTTTTCAGCGATGAAAAGAATGAAAAAACAACGTATGTGACGCTGTTTGGCACAGACGGGGCGGAGCAGGAGGTAAAACGGCTCACGAAAGAGGCCGTGGACGAACTGAAAAATCTGTCCTGTCCGAGAGATAAAATATTTCTGGAAGAGCTGTTTGAATCTCTGACTTCCAGAAAAAAGTAAGGGATGATTTCATGTTAGAAAAAATACAGAAACCAAACGATATCAAGAAGATTCCGGCGGACCAGCTTCCGGCGCTTGCAGAGGAAATCCGGGAATTTATTATCGAGTCTTTGAGTAAAACCGGCGGCCATCTGGCGTCCAATCTTGGTGTCGTGGAACTGACGATTGCGATGCACCGCGTCTTCGATCTTCCAAAAGACAAGCTGATCTGGGATGTGGGACACCAGTCCTACACGCACAAGATTCTGACCGGGCGGAAAGACGGGTTTGAAACGCTGCGCCGGGAAGGCGGCATCAGCGGATTCCCGAAGCGGAGCGAGAGTGACTGTGATGTATTCGACACCGGCCACAGCTCGACCTCGATTTCCGCAGGCGTCGGCTATGTGCGTGCACGGGAACTGAAAAAAGAAAATTATTCCGTTGTTTCGATCATCGGAGATGGTGCGCTGACCGGCGGCATGGCGTACGAGGCGCTGAACAATGCGGCCAGCCTGAAATCGAATTTTATTATCGTTTTAAATGACAACGAAATGTCGATCACCGAGAATGTCGGCGGTATGTCATCGTACCTGTCCGGCCTTCGGACGGCATCGGCGTACACGGATTTCAAGATGGACGTCACAAAGGCATTGAACCGCATTCCGGGCATCGGACCTGGCATGGTGGATGCGATGCGGAAGACGAAAAGCAGCATCAAACAGATCATCATTCCAGGCATGCTGTTTGAGGATATGGGACTTACGTATTTAGGTCCTGTGGACGGCCACAACATTCCGCAGCTGATCAAGACCTTCCAGGAAGCAAAACGGTTTGAAGGACCGATTCTGGTGCATGTCCTGACACAGAAGGGCCGCGGCTATGAGCCGGCGATGCGCCACCCGGCAAGATTCCACGGTGCGGGTCCGTTCGATGTGAAAACAGGATTGCCGGTTGGAAAATCCAATCCGACGTACACGGATGTCTTTTCCACGGTCATGCGGAAAATGGGAGATCGAAGAAAGGATGTTGCGGCAGTCACGGCGGCGATGATGACCGGTGTCGGACTGAAACGCTTCTCCAACATGTTCCCGGACCGCTGTTTCGATGTGGGAATCGCAGAAGAGCACGCGGTGACATTTGCAGCGGCACTGTCACTCGGCGGCATTACGCCTGTTGTTGCGATTTATTCTTCATTCCTGCAGCGGGCGTACGATCAGATCATGCATGACGTCTGTATGCAGAATCTCCATGTCGTCTTTGCGATTGACCGCGCCGGTCTTGTGGGCTACGACGGGGAGACACACCACGGCATTTTCGACCTTTCCTATCTGGGTTCGATGCCGAATATGACAATTCTTGCACCGAAGAACCTTTGGGAGCTTTCGGATATGATCAAATTTGCGGTCGATTACGACGGCCCGATCGCGGTGCGCTACCCGAGAGGGGAAGCGTATACGGGATTAAAAGAGTTCCGTGCGCCCATCTGCCTCGGAAAATCAGAAGTGATCCATGAGGGAAGCCGTGTTGCACTTCTTGCCGTCGGCAGTATGGTAAAAATGGCAGAAGAAGTGCAGAAACAGTTAAAAGAGCGGATGGATATGGATGCGGCGCTTGTGAATGCGCGGTTCGTCAAACCAATCGATGAAGAACTTCTTCGAAGCTTTGCCGATACGTATGAGCTTGTCGTAACACTCGAGGAAAATGTAAAAGATGGCGGCTTTGGAGAGCGCGTCCTTGCTTTTGCCGAGGAAGAAGACCTTCCGTTCGGCGTGGAGATCATTGCACTGCCGGACCGCTTTATTCCGCACGGAAGTGTATCATACCAGATGAAACAGGTCGGCTTTACGCCGGAAGATATCTGCGGCAGAATTGAGGAATACTACAGAAAACAGGGGCAGGAAGAAAGATGAAAAAACGATTAGATGTATTACTGGTAGAACGGGGCCTTGCCACATCGCGGGAAAAAGCGAAAGCCATGATTATGGCAGGAGAAGTTCTGGTGGACAATGAGCGGGAGGACAAAGCCGGTTCCATGTTCCCGGAAGAAGTGGAGATTGTCTTAAAAGGAAAACCACTGCCGTATGTGAGCCGCGGCGGCTTAAAATTAGAGAAAGCAATGAAAAACTTTGACCTTACCCTGGATGGAAAGGTCTGCATGGATGTCGGAGCATCCACCGGCGGCTTTACCGACTGTATGCTGCAGAACGGCGCCGTCAAGGTATATTCCGTGGATGTCGGCCACGGCCAGCTCGACTGGAAGCTGCGGAACGATCCGCGCGTTGTCTGCATGGAGCGCACGAACATCCGTTACGTCGTGACGGAGGATATCGAGGAGAGACCGTCCTTCGTATCGATCGACGTATCGTTTATCTCCCTGACCAAGGTGCTGCTTCCGGTCCGAAATCTGATGGAAGAGAACGGCGAAATTGCAGCTCTGATCAAGCCGCAGTTTGAGGCAGGACGCGAAAAAGTCGGCAAAAAAGGTGTTGTCCGTGATCCGGCTGTACACAAAGAAGTCATTGAGATGGTCATTTCCTATGCGAAAAGCATTTCCTTCGGCGTGCGCCATCTGGAATTTTCTCCGATCAAAGGACCGGAGGGAAATATCGAGTATCTCGTTCACCTTGTCCGGCTGCCGGACGGCGTGACAGAGGAAGAGACCAATGTCGATGTAGACGCCGTTGTAAAGAGCGCACACGATACACTGGATAAATAAAAGGGTTAAGGAGCATGATATGGAGCGATTTTACCTGATCACAAACAGAGCAAAAGACCCGGACCTTACCGTGACAGACCAGATCAGGCAATATCTGGAGGAGCGCGGAAAAACGTGTCTTCTCTGCGATAACAGCGAAAAAGGGGAAAAATACCATTATACGGATCCGGCGAAGGTTCCGTCAGATATCGACGGCATTCTGGTGCTCGGTGGTGACGGCACGCTTCTGCAGGCAGCAGGCGACGTGGTGGATTTACAGATTCCACTGCTCGGCATCAATCTGGGAACGCTCGGCTATCTTGCGGAAATCGACCGTGACACGCTTTATCCGGCGCTGGATCATCTGATGGCAGATGAGTATACGATTGAGCACCGCATGATGCTCTGCGGATCGATTTACCGGGACGGAAAGCTGATTGCGGAGGACGCGGCACTCAACGACATTACGATCACCCGTGAGGGAAACCTGCGTGTCGTCCGGTTCGACAATTACGTCAACGGGGAGTTTTTAAATTCCTACAGCGCCGACGGCATCATCATCGCAACGCCGACCGGTTCGACCGGCTACAGCCTCTCCGCGGGCGGCCCGATCATCTCACCGTCGGCAAGCCTGATGCTGATGACGCCGCTTGCCCCGCACACCCTGAATACGAGAAGCATTGTCTTCCCGGCAGAGGATGTGATCGAGGTGGAGCTCGGGCCCTCGAGAGACGGCGGCATTGAGCAGGGCATGGCCTATTTTGACGGCGACACCCGCGTCCCGATGAAAACCGGCGACCGGATCGTGATCAAAAAGGCCAGACGGGATACTCTGATTGTGAAGATCAGCAACATCAGTTTTCTGGAGACATTGAGAAAGAAAATGGCAAACATTTAAGATATAGTTACTGGGGAAGGATGCTTGAAATGAAAATCGCGAGACATGCACAGATTATCAAATTAATTAACCAATATGACATTGAAACACAGGAGGAGCTGGCAAAGAAGCTGGAGGAGAGCGGCTTTGCCGTAACGCAGGCAACAATTTCAAGGGATATCCGTCAGCTTAAGCTCACAAAAGTACCAAAGGAGAATGGCGGAAGCCGTTATGCTGTTTTGCAGAATGCACCGTCTGAGGTGGGAAGCCGCTATGCGCGCGTCCTGAAAGATGCGTTTATTTCTGTTGATCTTGCCAAAAATATTCTGGTCATCAAAACCGTATCCGGCATGGCAATGGCGGCGGCAGCGGCTTTCGATGAGATGAACTGGAGCGAGATCGTCGGCTGCATCGGCGGAGACGATACGATTTTCTGCGTGGCAAGAGATGACGACGCGGCGCTTGTGGCAGCAGAACGCCTGAAACGGATGGTGGACGGCATGGAGGAGACGGGCGAGGAGTTCTAAAAAACGCCCGTCTCTGCAAAAAGAGACAAAAAGATGACAGCAGGTGTGACACCGGAGGAAAAGAATGCTCACAAACTTACACGTAAAAAATCTGGTCCTGATCGACGAAGCAGAAGTGGAGTTCGGTCCGGGCCTGAATATACTGACCGGAGAAACCGGAGCCGGAAAATCCATCTTGATCGGTTCGATCAACGCGGCGCTTGGAAAGAAGATATCCCGCGAGATGATCCGGACGGGAGAGACAAGCGCGCTGGTGGAACTGGTCTTTGAAACCGAAAATCCGCATGTGCTGGAACTGTTAAAAGAGATGGATCTCGAGGCAGAGGAGGGTCAGGTGATTATTTCCAGAAAGATCACCGGATCCCGCAGCGTCTGTCGCATCAACGGCGAGGCATGCAATATCTCGCAGGTAAAAGCTCTTGCGTCCCTGCTGCTCGACATCCACGGCCAGCATGAGCACCAGTCGCTGCTCTATCCGGATCGGCAGATCGCGATTCTTGACGCGTTTGCGGGAACCGAGGCGGCCACGGCAAAAGGAGAGGTCCGGGCGCTGTACCAGGAGTGGAAGAATGTCCGAAAGGAGCTCTCGGCGTACGAACTCGACGAGGAGGCAAGAAAGCGGGAGGCAGCATTTCTTACGTTTGAAATCAACGAGATTGATCAGGCAGAGCTAAAAGAGGGCGAGGACGAAGCGTTGGAAACTGCGTACCGGAAAATGGGCCATGCGAAAAAGATCGCGGAATCTCTGCAGACGGTATATGCGATCACCGGCTACGGTGCAGAGAACAGCGCCGGGGAGCAGGTCGGCCGCGCAATCCGGGAGCTGCAGCAGGCCGCGGTGTACGACGATGCACTTTCCGGTCCGTCGCAGACCCTTTCCGATATTGACGGACTGCTGAATGATTTCAACCGCGAAATTTCCGCATATCTTTCCGAACTGACCTTTTCCGAAGAAGAGTATTACGAGACGGAAAAGCGGCTCGATGAGATCAACCGCCTGAAAGCAAAGTATGGAAAGACGATGGAAGAGATCGCCGCATACCGCGAAGAACAGCAGAAAAAACTGGAAAAACTGGAAAACTTTGAGAGCTGCCGCGCCGCACTGCAGGAGCAGTTACAGAAAACGGAGCAGAAACTGGATGCGGCCGCACATAATCTGTCCAAAATCCGCAGAAACTATGCAAAACGGCTCGAAACACAGATTATTGAAGGTCTGCGCGACCTGAATTTCCTGCATGTCGCATTTAAAATTTCATTTGAGAAGACAAAAAGCTACACCGAAAACGGAACCGATGCTGTGGAGTTCTTAATCTCCACAAACCCGGGCGAAGCGATCCGTCCGCTGGCGAAGGTTGTTTCCGGCGGTGAACTGTCGCGAATCATGCTTGCAATCAAGACGATTCTTGCCGACCGCGACGAGACAGAAACCCTGATTTTCGATGAAATCGACACCGGAATCAGCGGAAGGACGGCGCAGAAAGTTTCCGAAAAAATGGCACAGATCGGGCAGCGCCATCAGGTCATCTGCATCACCCATCTGCCGCAGATCGCAGCGATGGCAGATTCTCATTTTGAAATCGAAAAAAACGTCGAAGAAAACGAGACCGTCACATCGATCCATCCATTATCCGAGGAAGATTCTGTCAGAGAACTGGCAAGAATGCTCGGCGGCGCGAAAATTACGGATTCTGTTCTGGCAAATGCCAGCGAGATGAAGGAATTGGCACAGGTACAAAAATCTGCAAGACTCAAATAAAGAGAAGTCCGCATACTAAGAGGGAAATCACGAAACAAAGCGTGGTTTCCCTCTTTTTCGCGGGCGGCGAGTCAAAGTCCGTGCCTGCACGAGAACTTGACGACCGCCGCGAAAACAAAAGAAATGCCGCAGTTCTGCCCTGCGGCGGAAAGGATGGGAATGCAAATGACGAGAAAACAAAAATACCGAAGAGTCCTGCTTGCGCTGGCGGCGTTGTTTCTGATCCTCGCCGTTCTTCTTGGCTACGATGCCATGCGCGAATCCCTGCCGGATACGATGTATGTGGATGAGAACAGCGAAAGCCCGTTTCAGCCGCTCACGAAACATCCGCTTCTAACGATTTCGGAAGATACGAAGGAAGCAGAAAAAACCGAATTCGGAGAAACGGGTGAAACGGTTGTAGAATGTTCCGCCGCCGGGATCCCGCTGAAAAAGATCCGTGTGATCCAGGAAGAACGGCCGAAAGTTGCCGTCTGCGGCGCGCCGGTCGGTATCTATATGGAGACCGACGGTGTGATGGTGATCCGTACAGCCGAAATCCGTTCGTCCGACGGAACCGTCAGCCGTCCGTCAGAAAATATTCTGCGGGAAGGCGACTATATCACAAAAGTAAACGGACAGAGCATCCGCAGCAAGCAGGAGCTGATTGATGCAGTAAAAGTATCAAACGGTTCCCCGGTGTGTCTTTCCCTGCTTCGGGACGGGGAAACGATCGAAGTGCAGGTGACACCGCAGAAAAGCCAGGACGGCACCTGCCGCCTCGGGGCCTGGGTCCGCGACAATATGCAGGGAATCGGAACACTGACTTTCGTGGAACCGGACGGAACCTTTGCAGCGCTCGGCCATGGAATCAGTGATGTCGATACCGGAAAAATGCTCCAATTGAACGGCGGAGAACTGTATCTGACACAGATTCTGTCTGTGATCCCGGGAAAAGCGGGTGTACCGGGTGAACTGCAGGGCGTGATCCATTACGAAGAAAAGAACCGTATCGGGTCAGTGGCGGAGAATACCATCTACGGTATCCACGGCGTTCTGGACAGGGAAAAAAGCAGTGCACTGCCGCTTACCGTGACGGAAATTGCCTACCGGCAGGAGATCGAGACGGGCCCGGCTACCGTGCGGATGTGCGTGGACAATACAGTAGAAGAGTATGAGGCGGAGATTACGGAAATCGATCTTGGAAGCGAGAATACGAACAAAAATTTTGTGCTCGAAATTACCGATCAACGGCTGCTGCAGAAAACCGGCGGCATCGTACAGGGAAATTCCGGCTCGCCGGTGCTCCAGAACGGAAGGCTGATCGGCGCCATTACCCATGTTTTCGTAAACCATCCGGAAAAAGGCTACGGTGTCTTTGCGGAAAACATGCTTGCACGGAACTGAAAAAATATGCGTTAATTTGGTTTTAATTGTTACAAACTCCCGAATTTTTACGGAAAATGTCGATCGAATTTTCAAAAATTTACGGGAAATATATTGAAAAGGCGAAAAAATAAAATTATAATGTCTGCGTGATTGGAAAAAGTTCAGAAGAAAACGGATGCAGTGAAATTCCGGAAAGACTATGAGTTTTTGCAAAGGAGAGCTTTATGGAAAAGATCAACATTGCCATCGCGGATGATAACGAACGCATGCAGGAAATGCTTGGGAACGTCATAAAACAGGATGACACGCTTGAACTGATCGGGCAGACCGGAAACGGAAATGATATTTACAGTATCATCCGCGACAAAGAACCGGACGTCGTACTGCTTGACATTTTCATGCCGAAGATGGATGGTCTGACTGTAATGGAGAAAGTCAATGAGGATAAAAATCTGAAAAAAAGACCTGCCTTTATCGTTGTCTCCGCCGTAGGAGAGGAGAGGATCACCGAAGATGCGTTCCGGCTCGGTGCTTACTATTACGTCTTAAAACCGTTCGACAACGAAACTCTTCTGAACCGGATCAAAGCAACAAAAGGAATGACAGCAGTAAGAAGATACCATCCAAGAAATTTTACAAACCCTGGAAAAGAGCCGATCTGTCCGCCGGAAAACAGTCTGGAAATCGATGTGACAAATATGATCCACGAGATCGGCGTTCCTGCCCATATCAAAGGATACCAGTACCTGCGCGATGCGATTCTGCTTTCCGTAGAGGACACGGAAATGCTCAATTCCATTACCAAGATTCTCTATCCGACCATCGCGAAACGCCACCAGACAACGTCAAGTCGTGTCGAGCGTGCCATCCGCCATGCGATTGAAGTGGCCTGGAGCCGCGGCAAAATGGACACAATCGACGAGCTGTTCGGCTATACCGTGAACAACCGCAAGGGTAAACCGACAAATTCTGAATTTATTGCATTAATTGCAGATAAAATACGTCTTGAACTGAAAAATCAGTAAAAAGTAACAAAAAAATCCGAACAAACGGAGAAATTACAGAAGTTTAGACTTTTTTTTCTGGACAAAGTACGGTATAATACAGACAGGACGTTGATTATCCTTTCGCGTTTCATAGGATCGTGACAAAAAGGAAGGAATTACAGAAAAACAAAGATGCGATAATCAGCATGAAATTACAGGAGGATTCTTTTCATGAAAAAAATTTTGTTCGTGGCTTCAGAGTGTGTACCGTTCATCAAAACAGGCGGTCTGGCGGATGTAGTAGGTTCTCTGCCGAAATACTTCCCGAAAGAGTATTTTGATGTGCGCGTGGTGATTCCAAAATACGCAGGAATCAAAGAACAGTTTAGAAATCAGATGCAGTATGTGACAAACTTCTACATGGATCTGAACTGGAGACAGCAGTATGTCGGCATTTTCGAGATGGAATATGAAGGCATCAAATTCTACTTTATCGACAACGAGGAGCATTTCGGAGGAAGCACTCCATATGCGGGCATGCCGTGGGATCTGGAAAAATTTGCTTACTTCAGCAAAGCAGCGCTTTCCATTTTACCGACTATCGGCTTCCGCCCGGACCTCATCCACTGCCACGACTGGCAGACCGGTCTCGTTCCGGTTTACCTGCACGAGCGTTTCCAGGCAGATGAATTCTATCGGGGAATCAAAACCGTCATGACGATCCACAACCTGAAATTCCAGGGCATCTGGGACCGCAAGACGATTCAGAGCATTACCGGCCTTTCCGACTACTACTTCACACCGGATAAGCTGGAGTTCAAACACGATGCCAGCTACTTGAAGGGCGGTCTGGTTTACGCAGATGCGATCACCACCGTCAGCAATACATACGCGCAGGAGATTCGGACCCCGTTCTATGGCGAAGGACTCGACGGTCTGATGTGTGCAAGAGCAAACGATCTGCGCGGTATTGTAAACGGACTCGACTACAATGAGTGGAACCCGGAGACAGACGCTCAGATTGCAAAGAATTTCAATGTAAAGAACTTCCGTAAAGAGAAAGTGAAAAATAAACTGGCACTGCAGGAGGAGTTAGGACTCGAGGTCAATCCGAAGACGATGATGATCGGTATCGTATCCCGTCTGACCGATCAGAAGGGCTTCGACCTCATCAGCTATATGATGGATGAGATGTGCCAGGATGCCGTACAGTTTGTGATCCTTGGAACCGGCGAGGAGCGCTACGAGAACATGTTCCGCCACTTCGCATGGAAATACGACAAGAAGGTTTCGGCAAACATCTACTATTCCGATGCAATGTCACACAAGATCTATGCATCCTGCGATGCCTTCTTGATGCCGTCCCTGTTTGAGCCATGCGGACTCTCCCAGCTCATGAGCCTCCGCTACGGAACCCTTCCGATCGTCCGCGAGACCGGCGGCCTCAAAGACACCGTAGAGCCGTACAATGAGTACGAGGGAACAGGAACTGGATTCAGCTTCACAAACTACAATGCGCATGAGATGATGGGTACCGTGCGGTACGCAGAGCGCATCTATTACGACAAAAAACGCGAGTGGAACAAGATGATCGACCGTGCAATGGCACAGGATTTCTCCTGGGCAAATTCCGCAAAACAGTACGAGGAAATGTACAACTGGCTGATCGGATAAGCTGGTCTGCATTCTGAAAAATAAGAAAAAAATCCCGAAATGGCAGAAGAGGAAAGAAAAGCCGTTTCGGGATTTTTTTGCAGTATTTTTGGGTTGCGGCAGGAGAGTGGAATATGCTACACTTGTGCATAAGGATATATTCGAAGCAGCTCCGGTGCAGACGATTTGGGGGCTGAAAAAAGACACAAGAAAAACAGTTGACAACAAAGCAGATTTGTAATAGTATGTATACAGAAGCGAACGGACGTTCGCATAGTAAGGAGAATATTCAGTATGGGAAATAATAACGAAGATAAACTGCGTGCACTCGATGCCGCACTTGGACAGATTGAAAAACAGTACGGAAAAGGAGCTGTCATGAAGCTCGGAGATTCCGCAGCAAACATGAACGTGGAAACCATCCCGACCGGCTCTTTAAGCCTGGATATCGCACTCGGCCTTGGCGGTGTGCCGAAGGGAAGAATTATCGAGGTATATGGACCGGAGTCTTCCGGTAAAACAACCGTAGCGCTCCACATGGTAGCCGAAGTACAGAAACGCGGCGGAATCGCCGGCTTCATCGATGCAGAGCATGCGCTCGATCCGGCCTATGCCAAAAACATTGGTGTTGATATTGAAAACCTCTACATCTCACAGCCGGACAACGGCGAGCAGGCACTTGAGATCACCGAGACGATGGTTCGTTCCGGTGCGGTAGACATCATCATCGTGGACTCTGTTGCAGCCCTCGTTCCAAAAGCCGAGATCGACGGCGACATGGGAGATTCCCACGTCGGACTGCAGGCGCGTCTGATGTCTCAGGCACTCCGGAAACTGACTGCAGCGATCAGCAAATCCAATTGTATTGTTATCTTTATCAACCAGCTGCGTGAAAAAGTCGGTGTCATGTTCGGAAATCCGGAGACCACAACCGGCGGCCGTGCACTGAAATTCTATTCTTCCATCCGTCTCGATGTCAGAAGAATCGAAGCCTTAAAGCAGGGCGGAGAGATGGTTGGAAACCGTACCAGAATCAAAGTCGTGAAAAACAAAGTAGCTCCGCCGTTCCGCGAGGCAGAATTTGATATCATGTTCGGAAAAGGAATCTCCAAAGAAGGAGACGTTCTGGATCTGGCAGCTTCCGTCGGCATCGTACAGAAGAGCGGCGCATGGTTCGCATACGGCGGCGACAAGATCGGCCAGGGACGCGAAAATGCGAAAGCATACCTGCGCGAGCATCCGGAAATCATGGATGAGATCGAGCACAAAGTGCGCGTGGCTTACGGCCTGATCAAGGAAGAAGCGCCGGAAGGCACAGAAGAAACAGCAGCAGTTCCGGAAACCGAAGGAGACGACGAATAAATGTTTGTGACAGAGATTCGTCCTCTGAATAAAAAGAAATCACGGATCCTCTTCGATGACGGAGAGGATCTGGTTCTTTATAACGGGGAAATCCGCGCTTCCCGCATCAAAGAGCAGGAGGAGCTTCCCGATGAGGTTTACGAAAAGCTGGCAGGGGAAGTGCTGACTAAAAGGGCCAAACACCGCGCGATGTATCTGCTGCTCGGACAGATGCGGACGAAAAAAGAGCTGGAAGATAAGTTACGAAAAGACGGCTATCCCGAGAGAGCCATTGAAGAGGCTGTCTCGTACGTGGAGAGCTTTCACTATATCGACGACCGTGCATACGTGGAGCAGTATCTTGCGGGCAGCGGTGCGAAAAAAGGGAAAAAGGCAGTCCTCTATGCGCTGGCACAGAAAGGCGTGGACCGGGAACTGGTGGAATCCGTCCTGGAAGAGCAGGAGGATGCCCGCGATGAGTATGAACTTGCAAAAAGTGCCGCCTTCGCAAAGCTCGGCACGCCGCACCGGCTGGATGAAAAAGAGTACCGCCGTGCCGCCGGTTTTCTGATGCGGAAGGGATTCGGCAGTTCCGAAATCCGTCGGGCACTGGAAGAATACCAAGATTCCGCTGACGAAGAATTCTGAATATTCCCGGCGATTCCGCCACATGCCGCGAAATTATGTGCAATAAATTACATGAATATTTTTAAAACATTGACAAATTTGTGAAAACAGTATAAAATTGTAGTGTTGTAAATGTGCAATGAAAACTAAATAAGGAGGTGCTCCGGTAATGGGTACAGGTATTACAATTCTGCTGGTATTCATTGCTGTAGTAGTCACGCTGCTTATTGCGGTTCCTGTTACCAGGAAAATTGCTGTGGACAATAAAATCAAGCAGGATGCTGAGAAAATTGGCACAGCGGAAGAAAAGGCGAGAAACATCATAGATGAAGCACTGAAAACTGCCGAAACTAAGAAACGGGAAGCCCTGCTGGAGGCGAAGGAGGAGTCTCTTCGTACGAAGAATGAAGTAGAAAAAGAGACCCGAGAGCGCAGAGCGGAACTGCAGAAATATGAGAAGCGCGTTTTATCGAAAGAAGAATCTGTAGATAAAAAAGCGGACGTATTGGAGCGTCGTGAAAACGAAATTGCAGCAAAAGAGGCAAGCGTCAGAAAGAAAGAAAAGGAAGTAGACGGTCTACACGAAAAAGGAGTACAGGAACTGGAAAGAATTTCCGGTTTTACCTCCGAGGAAGCAAAAGAGTATCTGTTAAAATCTGTGGAAGACGAAGTAAAAATCGACACAGCAAAGCTCTACAAAGAGCTGGAGAGCAGAGCAAAAGAGGAAGCAGGCCGTAAGGCAAAAGAGTATGTGGTAACAGCTATTCAGAAATGTGCTGTCGATCACGTATCCGAGAGTACCATCTCCGTGGTACAGCTTCCGAGCGACGAAATGAAAGGCCGCATCATCGGCCGTGAAGGACGAAACATCCGTACACTCGAAACCATGACAGGCGTTGACCTGATCATCGACGATACACCGGAAGCAGTCGTTCTTTCCTCATTCGATCCGATCCGCCGTGAGGTGGCAAGAATTGCTCTGGAAAAACTGATCGTAGACGGAAGAATCCATCCGGCCCGCATCGAAGAGATGGTAGAAAAGGCCCGCAAAGAAGTAGAACAGAATATTCGCGAGGAAGGCGAGGCAGCCGCACTGGAAGTCGGTGTACACGGACTTCATCCGGAGCTGATCCGTCTCCTTGGAAGAATGAAATTCCGTTCCAGCTACGGACAGAATGCATTAAAGCATTCGATCGAGGTAGCACAGCTTTCCGGTCTTCTCGCAGGAGAGGTAGGATGCGATGTCCGCATGGCAAAACGTGCCGGACTGCTTCATGATATCGGTAAATCCATCGACCATGAGGTAGAAGGATCTCACATTCAGATCGGTGCAGATCTCTGCAAAAAGTACAAAGAATCTCAGATTGTGATCAACACAGTAGAATCACATCACGGGGATGTAGAGCCCCAGTCTCTGATTGCATGTATCGTTCAGGCAGCGGATGCAATTTCCGCAGCAAGACCGGGTGCAAGAAGAGAAACACTCGAAACATATACCAACAGATTAAAACAGTTGGAAGACATCACGAATTCGTTCAAGGGTGTCGAAAAATCTTTTGCTATTCAGGCTGGTAGAGAAGTCCGCATCATGGTTGTTCCTGAGCAGGTATCCGATTCTGAAATGGTACTGCTCGCAAGGGATATCTCGAAACAGATCGAAGCTGAACTGGAATACCCGGGACAGATCAAGGTCAATGTTATCCGCGAGAGCCGTGTAACGGATTACGCGAAATAAAAGACTTTCTACGAAACAATTTAATAACGAAATCAAAAAGAGGCTGTGGACATGAGCAATCATGTTCCACAGCATTTTCAATGTGTATAAGAACAGTAAGTTTTAAAAGAATTTATACGTGCCGTATCCGGTTCGAGCGCATTTTCTGAGGTGTAGAGCCATACAGCTTTTTGAAGGTCCGCATAAAAATTTTGTAATTCGACAGCCCGTTTTTCTCCATCAGTACCGTGATCGTTTCGTCGGAATTCTGTAAATCTTCGTACAGGTGCATCGTGCGCACATCGTTCAGATATTCGAGAAAGGTCTGTCCGGTATACTTTTTAAAGAGCCGGCAGAAATACTCCTTCGAGAGCGCCAGGGAATCCGCGGCTGTTTCGAGGCTTAACGGTTCCGGGTAATGCACTTTCACCCAGTTCATAACGTGTGTCACGCGCTGCAGATCGCGCTGTGAACCCGTGAGGGATGCCGAAGGGATCTGGTGGGAATACGACCGGCAGAGATGGTACAGAAATTCGTACAGTCGTGAGGTAAAGAGAAGCTGGTATGAATCGGAAGGATTCTGCCGGATCTCGTTCATCTCCGAGAGCAGTGCGCGGAGCGGAGCTGGCTGTTCCGAGCAGGGAATGATCGTGTCGAAACGCATCGTATCAAAGTTCGGCAGATATTGGCGCATCTGGCTTGCGGAAATCTGCAGCAGAAGATATGTACAGGTATTGGAGCGCGTCATATGGAGGTCGCCGGAGTTGATGATAATCAGATCGCCCTCGTTTAACTGATACTCCGTTGCCTGGACAATCGCGGAAAACTGTCCCCTGATCAGATAGAGAATTTCCACATATTCGTGCCAGTGCGCCGGAAAAACAAAAGCGGGCGCATCCTGCAGCTCAAAACGGACGTGCAGCAGATCGGTTTCGTGTATTGTTTCGTAAAAGCAGGATTCCATAAGTACCTCCAGGATGTGATAGAAATATACATCAATTATAATCAAAAAAGATAAGAATATTGTACCAGAAATTGGGCGAAATATCAATATCAACCAGAGAAAGGACAAGAAAGGAACTAGAAGTTACACGAAAAAGGGAAGATAATGGAGACATTAGCACAAAACAAAGTTTGGGAGGAACAAAGACATGAAAGCAAAGGTAAGAACCTTTAACGGAACTACATCTCTGGAAGTAACCCAGCGTGAAACAGATCACCGCAAACTTGCCCGCGAGGCAGCAGCAGAGGGATTCGTTCTTCTGGAAAACAAAGATCATTTCCTGCCGCTGGCAAAGGGCAGCAAGGTAGGTCTTTACGGAGCAGGTGCGATCCGCACCATCAAAGGAGGCACCGGTTCCGGCGATGTCAATGAGCGTGACAGCGTCAATATTTTCCAGGGCATGAAAAATGCAGGCTACAACGTAACAAGCAGTGAATGGCTGGAGGATTACGATAAACTCTACGTACAGGCAAGACTGGACTGGAAAAATGAGATTTTCACAAAATTGAACGGAGACGACACAAAATTCTTTGATGCTTACTCTGCAACCCCGTTCTTTATGCCATCCGGAAACCCGATCGATGAAGAGAAAGCAGCAGCCGACGGTGCAGACACCGCATTCTTCGTTCTGGCACGTATCGCAGGAGAGAACAAAGACCGTTTTGATACGGAGGGTGACTACTTCATCTCCAAAGAAGAGAAAGCTATTTTGGCACAGGTTTCCAGATGCTATAAAAACGTTGTTCTTGTTATCAACACCGGCGGCCTGATGGATCTGGCATTCGTAGAAGAATTTGACAATATCCGCTCTATTTTACAGTACGTACAGGCAGGCCAGGAAGGCGGAAATGCATTTGCTGATGTTGTAAGCGGCGATGTAACCCCATCCGGAAAAATGACAGATACCTGGGCAAAAGATTACTATGATTATCCGGGTGCAGAGGTTTACAGCTACAAGAGCGGCGACCTCATGAAAGAAAAATACGAAGAGGGTATCTTCGTTGGATACCGTTACTTCGATACCTTTCAAGTACCAGCCCGTTATTCCTTCGGTTACGGTATGTCCTACACCGATTTCGAGATCAGAACCGATGACATCAAAGTAAGCGGCCGCGGCATGATGAATCCGAAAGTAAGCGTGACTGTTACCGTCACCAACACCGGCGATACTTATGCAGGAAAAGAAGTTGTACAGATCTACGCTTCCTGCCCGCAGGGCAGACTGGTGAAAGAGTTCCGCCGTCTGGCAGGCTTTGGAAAAACAAAACTGCTGGCTCCGAAGGAATCCCAGACCATGACCATCACCTTCCCGCTGTATCAGCTGACTTCCTATGAGGAGGAAAGCGCATCTTGGATTCTGGAGCCGGGCATGTACGGTATCTGGGTTGGAAACGATCTGAATACTTCCGTTCTCTCCGGCGCTCTGGAACTGGATGAGAAGGCAGTTATGACAGCATGCGAGAATATCTGCCCGCTGAAAGAGGAATTAAACGAGATTTCCCCTGATGCAGAAAAAGTACAGGCAAGAGAAGCTGCATGGCAGAACGAAGTAAGAGAAAAGAGAATGAGCGTGATCGAGCTCAAAGCATCTGAGATCCCAACTGAGAAAGTAGATTACCAGCCGGTACCGGAAGAGCTTCCTGGAAAAGCAGGAAAGATTGTGGAATCCCTTTCTGTGGATCAGCTGGCACTCCTTGCAACCGGTGATCCGGGAAGAGCACAGGGCAACGCGCTTGGCTCCGCAGGAATTTCTGTTCCGGGAGCAGCAGCAGAGACATCCCCGTGTGCTTCGGAGGAGCCGTGGAATGTAACCACCATTGCTCTGGTGGACGGACCTGCAGGTCTTCGTCTGAAGAGAGAATACCAGGTAGACAACGGAGAGATCGTAGCGAGCGATTTCCTGGCGGCCCTGGAAGGCGGATTCTTCAGCAAACCGCAGGAAAAACGCGGAACAACCTATTATCAGTTCTGTACCGCAATTCCGGTCGGAACACTTCTGGCACAGAGCTGGGATGTAGAACTCATCAAGAGAGTCGGGGAAATGATCGGCCATGAGATGGAACTGTTCAACGTAACACTGTGGCTGGCACCTGGTATGAACATCCACAGAAATCCGCTCTGCGGAAGAAACTTTGAATACTATTCCGAGGATCCGCTGATTGCCGGTATGATGGCGGCTGCCATGACACTCGGTGTACAGAAGGTACCGGGCTGCGGAACTACGATCAAACACTTTGCATGCAACAACCAGGAGGACAATCGTATGGGCTCCGATTCTATCCTGTCCGAGCGTGCCCTGCGTGAGATCTATCTGAAAGGCTTTGAAATCGCAGTCAAAGATGCACAGCCGATGTCCATTATGACATCTTACAACCTGATCAATGGTGTACACGCTGCAAACTGCTACGATACCTGCACGAAAGCAGCGAGAGATGAGTGGGGATTTGCAGGAGCTATCATGACTGACTGGACAACCACCAACGTACAGATCCAGGGCGAGTGTACCGCAGCGGGCTGCATGAGAGCCGGAAATGACATGGTAATGCCGGGTCTGCCGGAGGATCACGAGAACATCAAAAAAGAACTTGCAGATGGAACTCTGACGATGGCAGAACTGAAACGCTGCATCTATAACACGGTAAATATCGTACTGCAGTCCAATATGTACGAGGGCGCAGTCAGCTACCTTGATCAGTTCGATGATCTGGATACCTATCTTGTCGTGAAATAAAAGAAGTGAAAAATATCTTATGGGGATATACAAAAAGCAGGGTTTGAAATGAACGGACATTTCGGTGCGTGAGACATTGGGGGACCCTGAAAAGAGGAAAGAAGTGCCATTCGCAGATGGGGTCTGCGGAGCAGGCACTTCTTTTACGTATATCGTCTATGAACCGTGAATACATTGACAGTAAGGCAGAAAATAAGGAGGCGCAAAAAGCAAATGAGAGAACGGGATGAGAATGCATATATTCGTTTTTTTGCCCTCTGGTTTGCGGCCGGTATGACCCTCGGTGTACTGCTGCTGCTTATGGCATCCCACACGGGAATGAAGGAGGGAAATAGCGTCCGCCTCTTTCAGGCGGAGGCGTTTTTGGGAAGAAAAATTTCCGCAAAGGCCTGCTTTTCTTATCTTCTAAAGGTACGGTTAGCACCGGCATTTGCGGGACTTCTCTTTGGATTGACGGCAATCGGTGCGTATTTTGCCACTGCTGCCGTTTGGGCATATGGTTTTCTGTGTGGCGTCTTTCTCTCGGCTGCCTATCTGCAGAACGGAATGGCAGGTCTTTTATTCTTTTTTCTGGCTCTTTTTCCACAAATTTTTCTCTACCTTGCCGCGTTATTTCTGATGGCTGCTGCGTGCAGCCGGATGGCAGAGACGAATCACCTTGCCGGCGGCATACAGAAAAAGGAATATTTTTGCTTTGGCGTGCGCTACTTCTTTGCACTGATCCTGCTTCTGTGGGGTATTCTGCTTGAGAGTTACGTCAATCCGTGGTTTCTTGCGAAAATCCTGTAAAAACGGTCGGAAAAGGGAATTGCATTTTTGAAAAAACGTGTATATAATTAAAAGCATTGTTACCCTTTATCGGGCAGTGAGAGGGAGAAAAAAGCAAAAAGGAAAAAAGCTATGCAGGAAACGATACAGTCATTTACGGACTATCTACAGACGGAAAAGAAAGCGTCAAAAAATACAGAAGTCTCCTATCAGCGCGATCTTCGAAAGCTGGCAGTTTTTTTGAAGGAGCACGGAATAGAAAAACCGGAGCAGATGAATGCAACGGTTTTATATTCTTATTTATTATATCTGGAGCGGGAACACTTCTCCCCGGCAACGATCTCGCGCAGCATTGCGGCGATTCATATGTTTTGCCAATATGCATGTCAGGAGGGAAAAATGGTATCCGACCCGTCAAAAGCATTGCAGCCACCGAGGGTTGAGCGGAAAATGCCGGAGATCCTTTCCATCGCAGAGGTCGATCTGCTGCTTCGCCAGCCCAAAAGCGACACGCCAAAGGGTATCCGCGATAAAGCAATGCTGGAAATGTTGTATGCGACCGGTATCCGTGTCAGTGAACTGATCCATTTAAAAATGCAGGATGTTAACCTTATGATGGGTTACATCACCTGCCGCGATGAAAAGGAGCGGATCGTTCCGTTCGGCGGACCGGCGAAAAAGGCGTTGGAGCAGTACCTGGGCGGGGCACGCACAGCTCTGATGCATGGACGAGAGGATGATGTATTGTTTGTCAACTGCTCCGGAGGTCCGATGAGTCGTCAGGGATTCTGGAAAATCCTGAAATCCTATGCAAAATCCGCAGGCATTACGGCGGATATTACGCCGCATACCCTGCGCCATTCGTTTGCAACTCATCTGCTGCAAAATGGTGCGGACTTAAAGAGTGTCCAGGAGATGATGGGACATGCCGATATCTCGACAACGCAGATGTATCTCCACCTTGGTGTGAATAAGATACGGGATGTGTACCGGAAGGCACATCCGAGAAAGTAAAGGTGGAACAGAAAAGTAAAACGATAGAAAAACCTCCGCCGCAGACTGGTGAAAAACTGCAGCGAAGGTTTTTGATGTTTTTAGGGTGTTGAGAAAATTTAGCACTCCTCAGCGATATCATAAATCAGTCGTTCAGTCTGATCCCATCCAAGGCACGGGTCGGTGATGGATTTACCATAGACGTGATTTACGCATCCGATCTTCTGGTTGCCAGGCTCCAGATAGCTTTCGATCATAACACCTTTTACGAGACTTTCGATATCCTTGTTGCATCGTCTTGTGTGCAGAACGTCTTTGACGATACGGATCTGCTGCTCGTATTTCTTTCCGGAGTTGGAATGGTTGGCATCGATGATGGTAGCCGGGTTTACGAGATGTGTTTCGTTGTATTTCTCCAGCAGAAGCTGAATGTCCTCGTAGTGATAGTTCGGCACGGAGTTGCCGTGCTTGTTGGTCGCACCGCGGAGAATGGTGTGCGCCAGCGGATTTCCGCTTGTCTTTACCTCCCAGGTACGGTAAATAAAGGAGTGGGAGCCCTGTGCGGCAATGACGGAGTTGATCATAACAGAAAGATCACCGCTGGTCGGGTTTTTCATGCCGGCCGGAATGTCGATGCCGGAAACAGTCAGACGGTGCTCCTGGTTTTCTACGGAACGTGCGCCGACCGCAACATAGGAGAGAATATCGGACAGATAGCTCCAGTTGGACGGATACAGCATTTCGTCTGCAGAAGTCAGATCAGTCTCTTCTACTACACGCATATGCATTTTACGCATGGCGATCAGGCCGTGCAGCAGGTCCGGCTTTCCTTCCGGGTCCGGCTGATGAACGATACCTTTGTAGCCTTCACCTGTGGTACGCGGTTTGTTGGTATACACACGCGGGATAATGATCAGTTTGTCGGATACTTTGTCGGCAACCTTTGCCAGACGGTGATTGTACTCCAGAACAGCGTCTTCGTTGTCTGCGGAGCAAGGTCCTACGATAACAAGAAATTTATCGGAATCCCCGGTAAAGACTTTTGCGATTTCAGCGTCACGCTGTTTTTTGATTTCGGTTGCGCGGGCGCTTAAGGGATATTGTTCCCGGATCTCTGTTGGGGTGGGAAGTTTTCTTACAAATTCAAGGCTCATTTTCGTTCTCCTTTATCTTAGATGCACTTCTTTTCTAGCTGCGGACAGAGGAGCGTTCTTGTGTGCCCCGTCGCAAACTATCTATAAATTATAATACATAACGCGAAGATTGTCGATATTTTTTCGGTGAAAATTCTGTTTCTCTTAAAAAAGATAGAAAAAAGGTATCAATGAACAGCAAATCCGTTTGCAGATTCCCGATGCAGGAACAAAAGTGCCATTGTCATAATGGTAAGTTCACTTGCAAGAATACCATAGAGATAGCCACGGATGCCGAAAACCGGGACGAGAAAAAGAATTGCAAGAATACGAATTACATCTCCGGCAAGGTTCTGGAAAAAAACGAGAGAAGTTTTTCCAAGGCCGTTTAAAATGCTTCCAAGTGTCGTTTCCAGATAGAGAAAAGGACTTAAAAATGAAAGGATACGCAGAAAAACGCCGACTTCTTCGTTTTGAAAAAGGAAACGTCCAAGCCACGGACCGAAAAAGAAAAAGGCAAAAACAGCGGAAGTGCCAAGCAGCACACAGAAAGAAATTGTATAACGGATCGTGTCTGATATTTGCTCCGGCGTACCGTCGGCCTGCTGTTTTGCTACGCCGGGCAGAAGCATGACGGACACCGCGTGGGTGATGGCAGATGGAAAAAAGATCATCGGAAGTGCCATACCGGTGAGAATGCCATACTGCGAGAGCGCTGCTTTCCGGGAAAGACCGGAGGTGACCAGACAGCCGGGGAGCAGAGCACTTTCAATGCTGTGGAGGACATTCAGAAGAATACGGTTCAGCGTAAGCGGAAGATTCAAAACAGCAAGCTCTCGGAAGGTATCGTACCAGAGGGTCTTTTCTTTGAAAAAAACAGAAATCGGGCGGTATTTCTGAGGGGACCTGCTGTGCGAGACGGACAGGCAGGCCATCAGAAAGAGACACGAAAAGAGTTCGCCGGCGGCAGTACCGAATGCAGCGACAGCGGCAGAGGGGAGGCTTGTGGAAAGACAGAAAAGCCAGGCAAGGTAGGAAGCGCCCATGCGCACGAACTGTTCCAAAAGCTGGCAAAAAGAAGGCAGTGCCGTCTGATTCTGGCCAAGATACCATGCCGAGAGACAGTTGTGGATCCCGGAGGGGAGAATGCCGAGTGATAAAATCCGGAGGAGCAGAATTGTCCGCGGCTCAAAAAGAAGCCGTGTTCCGATAAAATCCGCGCTGAAAAAGAGAAAGATGGAGGCGGAGAAGGAAAGTATCACTACAATGCCGCATCCAGCCGCCAGACAGATCTTTGCCCGTCTGGAATCCTTTTTGGCAAGGTACGATGCGACAAAGCGCGAGAGCACCGTCTGCATGCCGCCTGCGCCAAGGGAGAGCATCAGTGCGTAGAGTGGTGTGGCGAGCTGGTAGATACCAAAGGCTTCCGCACCGATCCGGCGCGACAGGAATATTCTATAGAGAAATCCAAGAATTCTGCAGATGATCCCGGACGCGGTCAGGATCAGTGTGCCAAGAAGAAGCGTGTTCTTTCTTGTGATTTTCAGCATGGGATAGACTCCTTTCACGGCATTGCGCAGATAGTCTAAAATATGCGAAAAAACTCCTTGACAGAACCCCGTGATCGGTGCTATTCTGAGTGAGAAATAAATCCGATTAAAACTGTCGGAATTGGAAAACGACAGCACAGGAAAAAGGAGAACCAGGAATGAAATTATCGACCAAAGGAAGATATGGTCTGCGTGCCATGATCGATCTGGCGAGTCACGAAGAAGAGGGTGCAGTGTCCATTGCCAGCATTTCAGAACGCCAGAATATCTCAGAGAGCTATCTGGAGCAGCTGGTGCGTCCGCTTCGAAAAGCCGGATTCATTGAGAGTGTGCGGGGAGCAGGCGGTGGATATGTACTTGCAAAACCGGCAGATTCCATTTCGGTAGGAGATGTTCTCCGTGTGCTGGAGGGCGGACTCGAGGCAGTCACGTGCTCGGTCAATGAAGGCCTGGGCGGCTGCGATGCGGCCGATTTCTGCGTCACGCGTTTTGTGTGGCAGAGGATCAATGAGGGAATTACGAACGCTGTGGATTCCATCAGCCTCGGAGAGCTGGTTCAGCAGAGCTGGCAATTAGAGAAAAACAGAAACAGCGATAGAAATGACAAGGAGTGAACAACAATGATTTATCTGGACAATGCGGCAACAACAAAAACAGCCCCGGAAGTTGTCGAGGCTATGCTTCCTTATTTCAGCGAATACTACGGAAATCCATCCAGTATTTATGCCATTGCGGGAAAAAGCAAAGAAGCTATTACGAAGGGAAGAGAACAGATCGCAAACGTGCTCGGCGCAAAACCGGAAGAAATTTACTTTACAGCCGGCGGAAGCGAGTCCGATAACTGGGCGTTAAAAGCTACCTTTGAAGCATATAAAAATAAAGGAAACCACATCATCACCACAAAAATCGAGCATCATGCGATTCTTCATACCTGTGAGTATCTGGAAAAAGAGCGCGGTGCGAAAATCACCTACATCGGCGTCGATGAGAACGGCGTTGTCAATCTGGATGAACTCGAAGCAGCCATCACACCGGAGACCATTCTGATTTCCGTTATGGCGGCAAACAACGAAATCGGAACGATTCAGCCGATCAAGGAAATCGGAAGAATTGCAAAAGAACACAATATTTTGTTCCACACAGATGCCGTACAGGCATTCGGCCAGATTCCGATCAATGTGGATGAGTGCAACATCGATATGCTGAGCTCCAGCGGCCACAAAATCAACGGACCGAAAGGAATCGGCTTCCTTTACATCCGGAAAGGTGTAAAAATCCGCTCTTTCGTACACGGCGGCTCCCAGGAGAGAAAACGCCGCGCCGGAACAGAAAACGTACCGGGTATCGTAGGATACGGCGTTGCAGCAGAGCGCGCAGCAAGAACCATGGCGGAGCGTACCGCAAAAGAAATCGAAGTACGTGATTACCTCATCAACCGTATTTTAACCGAGATTCCGAACTGCCGTCTGAACGGCGATCCGGTAAAACGTCTGCCGAACAACTGCAACATCAGCTTTGAATTCATCGAGGGAGAGTCCCTTCTGATCATGCTGGATATGAAAGGCATCTGTGCGTCCAGCGGTTCCGCATGTACTTCTGGATCCCTGGATCCGTCCCACGTACTGCTGGCCATCGGATTGCCGCATGAGAAAGCACACGGATCCTTACGTCTGACCTTAAGTGAAGAAATCACAAAAGAGGACGTTGATTTCGTTGTAGAGCAGATCAAAGCAATCGTAGACCGTCTGCGCAGCATGTCCCCGCTGTATGAGGATTACATCAAAAAACAGCAGGGTAAATAAGTTTTAGAAAATAAGACAGTCCGTTCAGAAAGCCGGTACAGAAAAATTCAGGTAAAAGCTGTGCCGGAGGAGGACTGCTTTGAAATAGTTCAGGAGGAAGAATAACAATGTACAGTGAAAAAGTAATGGATCATTTCCAGCATCCGAGAAATGTAGGAGAAATTGAGAACGCAAGCGGTGTAGGTACCGTTGGAAATGCAAAATGCGGCGATATCATGAGAATGTATCTCGACATCGACGATAACGGCATCATTCAGGACTGCAAATTTAAAACCTTCGGCTGCGGCGCCGCTGTTGCAACCAGCAGCATGGCAACCGAGCTGGTAAAAGGAAAAACCATCCAGGAAGCTCTGGAAGTAACCAACAAAGCCGTTATGGAAGCACTTGACGGACTTCCGCCGGTCAAAGTTCACTGTTCTCTGCTTGCAGAAGAAGCAATTCACGCTGCACTCTGGGATTACGCAGAGAAACACCACATCAAGATCGAGGGTCTTGCAAAACCGAAGTCTGATATCAGCGAGGGCGAGGAAGAGGAAGAATACTAAGTATGGGAAAAAAGAAAGTAGTCGTTGGAATGTCCGGCGGCGTAGATTCCTCGGTGGCAGCGTATCTCCTGAAAAAAGCAGGATACGATGTCATCGGGGTGACCATGCAGATCTGGCAGGATGAGGCCGAGACAGTCCAGGAGGAAAACGGGGGCTGTTGCGGCCTTTCTGCTGTTGATGATGCAAGGCGCGTGGCACAGGTGCTGGACATTCCGTATTATGTCATGAACTTCAAAAAAGAGTTCCGTGAGAACGTCATGGACTATTTCACGAACGAATATCTCTGCGGCAGAACACCGAACCCGTGCATTGCCTGCAACCGCTATGTGAAATGGGAAGCGTTGCTTCAGCGCAGTCTTTCCATTGGAGCGGACTACATTGCGACCGGACATTATGCAAGAATCGAACAGCTTGCCAATGGACGGTATGCGATTGCAAATTCGGTAACAGCGGCAAAAGACCAGACGTATGCACTGTATAATCTGACCCAGGAGCAGCTTTCGCATACGCTGATGCCGGTCGGAGACTACACAAAAGATCAGATTCGTGAGATTGCAGCAAAAATCGGTCTTCCGGTAGCAAAAAAGAAGGATTCCCAGGAAATCTGCTTCGTGCCGGATCAGGATTACGCTTCCTTTATCCAGAACGAGACAGGAATCGTGGCACCGAAAGGCAATTTCGTGAATACAAAGGGTGAAATCCTCGGTACCCATGAGGGGATTACCCATTACACCGTAGGACAGCGCCGCGGACTCGGCCTTCCGATGGGACACCGCGTGTTCGTACTGGAAATCCGTCCGGAGACGAACGAGGTTGTGGTCGGCGAAAATGAAGAGGTTTTCGCAAAAGTAGTAAAAGCAAACAAAGTAAACTATATGGCAATTCCGCCGCTGGAACTTGGAGAAGAGCTCTCCTGCACCGCAAAAATCCGGTACGGGCACAAAGGCTCCCCGTGCGTGATCAAACGGACCGGGGAAGATGAGATTACCTGTACCTTCCCGGACGGCGTGCGTGCTCCGACACCGGGACAGGCTGTTGTCTTCTACGTGGACGGCTGTGTCGGCGGAGGCGGAACGATTACGGAGGCCGAAAGATGAAAATAGCGGACTGTCATATGCACAGTTTCTTTTCAAGTGACAGCGAAGCACCAACAGAAGAGATGGTAAAACGGGCAGTCGAGCTGGGACTTCCGGCAATCTGCCTGACGGATCACTACGATATGGATTACAGTACCGGCGAGTTCCAGCTCGATACACCGGCATATGCGGCAAAAATCCGGGAACTGCAGGAAAAATACCGAGACAGAATCGATATCCGGTTCGGCGTGGAACTGGGACTGCAGCTCCACTTAAAAGAACGGATGGAAGAGTATGTAAATGCGTGGCCGTTCGACTATGTGATCGGCTCCATGCATGTCATTGACGGAAAAGACCCCTATTATGAGGATGCTTTCCCGGACTGGACAGCAGAAGAGCTGTACCGGGCGTATTTTCGGGCTACAGCAGAAAATATCCGGTTCTTCCACAATTTCCAGACGCTTGGTCATCTGGATTATGTGGTACGCTACTGCAGAGAAAAGGGAAAAGATTACAGCTACCGCGCATTTGCGGACGAGATCGATACCATTTTAAAAGAGCTGATTCAGTACGATATCGCGCTGGAAATCAACACCGGCGGCTACAAGGCAGGCCTTGGCGTGCCGAATCCGACGCCGGATGTCATCAGAAGATACCGGGAACTGGGCGGCGAAAAGATCACCTTCGGTGCCGATGCCCACAAACCGGAACATATAGCGTTTCATTTCGCGGACGCGGCAGCTATCGCGCAGGAAGCCGGATTCCGGTACTACGTGCGGTTTAAAGAGAAAAAGCCGGAATATCTGCCGATCCAATAGAAAACGCGCAGGAAAAGCCGGAAAAAGCCCCAGAAAGGCTGGATTCCGGCTCTTTCTGCAATAGACGGATCTTTCGAAATTTTGCAGAAATACGGATTGGCATCCGGCTTCTTCACAAATTTTAGAAATAATTTCGTATTTTCTTGAAAATAGAACTTGAATTTTCCGACGAAATTAGGTATTATACAGATAAGGTTGATGTTTCTTTAACAAAGTACAGAGACTCAAAATTAAAATTCACTTTTTAGGAGGAATTGAAAATCATGGCAGTAAAAGTAGCAATCAATGGTTTTGGCCGTATCGGACGTCTTGCATTCAGACAGATGTTTGGAGCAGAAGGTTATGAAGTAGTAGCAATCAACGATCTGACATCCCCGAAGATGTTGGCTCACTTATTAAAATATGATTCATCTCAGGGTAAATACGCTCTGGCTGACACTGTAACCTCTGATGAAGATTCCATCACAGTGGACGGCAAAAACATCAAAATCTATGCATTCCCGGATGCAAACAACTGCCCATGGGGAGAGCTTGGCGTAGACGTAGTTCTGGAGTGCTCCGGATTCTACACCTCCAAAGCAAAAGCTCAGGCACACATCAATGCAGGCGCTCGTAAAGTAGTTATCTCCGCTCCGGCTGGTAACGACCTTCCGACCATCGTTTACAATGTAAACCATGAGACCCTGACAGCAGACGATACCATCATCTCCGCTGCATCCTGTACAACAAACTGCCTTGCTCCGATGGCAAAAGCTCTTAACGATCTTGCAGCTATCAAGACAGGTATCATGTGCACAATCCACGCTTACACAGGCGATCAGATGACACTTGACGGAC
>OLVT01000622.1_pt1 | contig 37353 bp, 33 predicted proteins | sample 1673241 | NCBI WGS metagenome assembly OLVT01 (sample SAMEA3178936, study PRJEB25190) | human gut metagenome | biome: human gut; feature: human-associated habitat; material: faeces | place: Austria | collected 2013 | reverse complement strand
TTCTGGTAAACAATCCCACCTACTACGGCATCTGCTCGGACCTGCGCTCCATCGTGAAGCTGGCCCACGACCACGGGATGCTGGCTCTGGTGGATGAGGCCCATGGAACTCACCTTTACTTTGGGGAGGACCTTCCCGTCTGTGCCATGGACGCGGGAGCGGATATGGCCTCCGTGTCCATGCACAAATCCGGCGGAAGCCTGACCCAGAGTTCCCTCCTTCTGACCAGCAAGAACGTCAGCTGGGAATATGTAAGCCAGATCATCAATCTCACCCAGACCACCAGCGCCTCCTATCTGCTGCTGTCCAGTTTGGATATTTCCAGGCGGAACCTGGCCCTTAGGGGGCGGGAATCCTTCCGCAAGGTCCGCGAGATGGCGGAGTATGCCAGGGAAGAAATCAATAGCATCGGCGGATATTATGCCTATGGCCGGGAGATGGTCAATGGAGGCAGCATCTACGATTTCGATGTGACCAAGCTGTCGGTTTATACCAGGGACATCGGCCTGGCAGGAATCGAGGTCTACGACCTGCTGCGGGATGAATATGATATCCAGATTGAGTTTGGAGATATCAGCAATATTCTGGCTTACATTTCCATCGGAGACCGGATTCAGGATATTGAACGCCTGGTGGGGGCTCTGGCGGATATCAAGCGCCTGTATTCCAAAGACTCCTCCCAGATGCTGGCAACGGAGTACATTGCTCCCAAGGTGCTGACCACCCCCCAGAAGGCATTTTACGCTCCGAAGGTTTCCCTTCCCATCCGGGAGACGGCGGGGAAAATCTGCAGCGAGTTTGTGATGTGCTATCCTCCTGGGATCCCCATTCTGGCGCCGGGAGAACTGATTACGGAAGAGATTATTGAGTATATTATGTATGCGAAGGAAAAAGGCTGTTCCATGCAGGGAACAGAGGACCCCAATGTGGAGCGTTTGAATGTTCTGGAGCATTTTTAAGAGAAATGCGGGAAGCAAAGGCACACGGGAGAAAGGAGAAATCGGATGGAGCTTTGGTTTTCAGACCCACATACCGACAATGTGAAGCTGTCGGTGAAGGTGGACAAGCAGCTGTTCGGAGAGGAGACAGATTTCCAGAAAATTGCTGTGTTTGAATCTCAGGAATTTGGGCGTTTTATCACCTCCGACGGGCATATTGTATTTTCAGAAAAGGACGAGTTCGTCTACGACGAGATGATTGTCCATGTGCCAATGGCAGTACACCCAAGAGTACGGAAAGTTTTGGTCATTGGAGGCGGGGACGGAGGAGTAGCCAGAGAGCTGTCCTACTATAAAGAGGTAAAACAGATTGATGTGGTGGAGCCGGACCAGATGTTCGTCTATGCCTGCCGCCAGTTTTTCCCGGATAACGCCCGGGGACTGGAGGACGAGCGGGTCAATATCTATTACGAGGACGGCCTTCGTTTCCTGAGGTCCAAGCAGGATGAGTACGATTTGATTATTAACGATGCCATTGACCCCCTGGGTCATACGGCGGGATTGTTTACCAAGGAATTTTACGGAAACTGCTACCGGGCCCTGAGGGAGGACGGCATCCTGGTGTATCAGCACGGAAGTCCCTTCTACGATGAGGACGAGGAGTCCTGCCGGGCCATGCACCACAAGGCCAGCAAGAGCTTTCCCGTCAGCCGGGTATATCAGGCCCACATTCCCACCTGCTCTTCCGGGTACTGGCTGTTTGGATTTATTTCCAAAAAATATCACCCGCTAAACGACCTGGACGATAAGCGGTGGAAAGAGAGGGGAATCAAGACCTGGTATTACACCACAAACCTTCATCGGGGAGCCTTCATGCTGCCAAAGTACGTGGAGGATATGCTGGAGGAAGAGGAAGCGTAAGCGGAGATTAAGAAACCATACAGAGATAAGAAAGTGAGGAAAACGAATATGAGCAGATTACTGGTAATCGGATGCGGCGGAGTGGCCTCCGTGGCTATCCAGAAATGCTGTCAGAACAGCAAGGTGTTTACGGAGCTGTGCATCGCCAGCCGCACCAAGGAGAAATGTGATGCCTTAAAGGAGAAAATCCAGGACAAGACCGACACGGTGATTACCACCGCCAAGGTGGATGCGGACAGCAAGGAAGAGCTGGTGGCCCTGATCAACTCCTACAAGCCGGATGCGGTCCTGAACGTGGCCCTTCCTTATCAGGATTTGACCGTTATGGATGCCTGCCTGGAGTGCAAGGTGGATTACATTGACACCGCCAACTACGAGCCGGAGAATACGGACGATCCGGAGTGGAGAGCCATCTACGAGAAACGCTGCAAGGAGGAGGGCTTTACCGCTTACTTTGATTACTCCTGGCAGTGGGCTTATCAGGAGAAGTACAAGGAGGCAGGCATCACCGCTCTTTTGGGAACCGGATTTGACCCGGGCGTGACCAGCGTATTTTCCGCCTATGCCTTAAAGCATTATTTCGATGAGATTGAAACCATCGATATCCTGGACTGCAACGGCGGCGACCACGGCTATCCCTTTGCCACCAACTTCAATCCGGAGGTCAACTTAAGAGAGGTGTCCGCCAACGGCTCTTACTGGGAGAACGGCCACTGGGTGGAGACCAAGCCCATGGAGATTAAGCGGGAGTATGATTTCCCACAGGTTGGAAAGAAGGATATGTACCTGCTTCACCATGAGGAGATTGAATCCCTGGCGAAGAATATCCCCGGCGTGAAGCGCATCCGTTTCTTCATGACCTTCGGTCAGAGCTACCTGACCCACATGAAGTGTCTGGAGAACGTGGGAATGCTCTCCACCTCCCCCATTATGTACGAGGGACGGGAGATTGTGCCCATCCAGTTCTTAAAGGCCCTTCTGCCCGACCCCGCAAGCCTTGGCCCCCGCACTGTGGGAAAGACCAACATCGGCTGCATTTTTAAGGGCAAAAAGGACGGCAAGGAAAAGACCATCTACATTTACAACGTCTGCGATCACCAGGAGTGCTACAAGGAGGTTGGCTCCCAGGCTATTTCCTACACCACCGGCGTGCCGGCTATGATTGGAACCGCCCTGGTGGTAACAGGCCAGTGGAAGAAGCCCGGCGTATTTAACGTGGAAGAATTCGACCCGGACCCCTACATGGAGATGTTAAACGAGTATGGTCTGCCCTGGGTTGTGGATGAGAATCCCGAGACGGTGGAGTAAGCGGAAATGTTTGAGACAGTCAAAACACCCTGCTATATTGTGGATGAGAAGAAGCTTCGGAGCAATCTGGAAATTTTAAAGCGGGTACAGGAGGAGGCGGACTGCAAAATCCTCCTGGCCCAGAAGGCATTTTCCATGTTCCGGGTCTATCCCCTGATTGGGGAGTATCTGGCGGGGACCACCGCCAGCGGCTTGTACGAGGCCAGACTGGGCCGCGAGGAGATGGGGAAGGAGAATCACGTTTTTGCCCCCGCCTTCCGTTCGGAGGATATGGAGGAGCTGGATGAAATCTGCGACCATGTGATTTTTAACTCCATGGCCCAGTTTGAAAAGCACAAAGGCGCCTGCCGCCATGCCAGCATCGGCCTTCGGGTCAATCCGGAGTGCTCTACCCAGGAAGGACATGCCATCTATGACCCCTGCGCCGTCGGTTCACGTCTGGGAATCCGCAGGGAGCAGCTGCCTGAGAAGCTGCCGGATGAGGTGGAGGGTCTGCATTTTCACACCCTCTGCGAGCAGAACGCCGATGATTTGGTGACCACCTTCCGGGCCTTTGAGGAGAAGTTTTCCTCCTATTTTTCTCATTTGAAATGGCTGAATCTGGGAGGGGGACACCATATCACCAGGGCGGACTATCAGGTGGATGTGCTCATCGGGCTGGTAAAGGAGATTCGCAAAAAGTACGGCCTGGAAGTCTACCTGGAGCCGGGGGAAGCCATTGCCTTAAACGCCGGATACCTGGTGACAGAGGTGATGGACATTGTGGAAAACGGAATGGAGATTCTGATTCTGGACGCCTCCGCCGCCTGTCATATGCCGGATGTGCTGGAGATGCCCTATCGTCCTCCCTTGAGAGGCGGCTATGAGGCCGGGGAGAAGCCCTTTACCTACCGGCTTTCCTCCATGACCTGTCTGGCTGGGGACGTCATCGGGGATTACAGCTTTGAGCAGCCGGTGAAGGTGGGAGACCGCCTGGTGTTTGAGGATATGGCCATCTATTCCATGGTCAAGAATAATACCTTTAACGGGATTCCCCTGCCCTCCATCCTGCTCCTTCGGGAGAACGGAGAACTGGAAACGGTCCGGGAATTCAGCTATGAAGATTTTAAGGGGCGGCTTTCCTAAAAGGCCCCCCTATTTTTGATGGAACGTAACTGTGAGGGTACGGAACACTTTTGACGGAATATCAGGAGGAAATAAAAATCAATGGATATGCAGGATAAAAACAGGGACGCCCTTCCGGTCCGGGACGGCTTTTTTATGCCCGGGGAATTTGAGCCCCACAGAGGCTGCATTTTAATCTGGCCCTTCCGCCCCGGTTCCTGGAACTACGGGGCCGGTCCGGCCAGGGAAGCCTTCCGGCAGGTAATCTGGGCCATCGCACAAAGCGAGAAGGTGTGGGTGGCTGCGGGAGCGGAGGGGATGGCTTCGGCCAGGAAGATGCTTTTAGAGGAGGGGAGAGACCTGGGACAGCCAGAGAAGGTGCTGGAGCGCATCGAAATTTTTCCGGCGCAGACGGATGATTCCTGGGCCAGGGACGTAGGCCCCACCTTCCTGAAAAATGCCTCCGGCCAGGTCCGCTGTGTCAACTGGGAGTTCAACGCCTGGGGCGGCACGGAGGACGGCCTTTACGCCTCCTGGGAAAAGGACAATGCCTTTGCCAAAGCCTTTGCCGCCAGGGAGGGATACTTCTGCTATGACGCAGCCCCCTTTGTGCTGGAGGGAGGAGCCATTCACAGCGACGGGGAGGGAACCCTTATGGTGACGGAGGCCTGCCTTCTGAGCAAGGGACGCAATCCTTCCCTGAGCAAGGCGGAGATTGAGGAAAAGCTGAAAGATTACCTGGGGGCGGAGAAGGTCATCTGGCTCCCCCGGGGGATTTACAACGATGAGACCAACGAACATGTGGATAATGTCTGCGCCTTTTTAAAGCCGGGCCATGTGGTCCTGGCCTGGACGGACAATCAGGAGGACCCCCAGTATGAGATGTCCACGGCCTGTTTAAAGGTGCTGGAGCAGGAGCGGGACGCAAAAGGCAGGCCCATCCGGGTCCACAAGCTGCCGGTGCCCGACGTGCCCATCTGCGTGACGGAGGAGGAAGTGAAGGGCTTCGTCTTCGAGGAGGGGGAGGATTTTAGGGAGCCGGGAGAGCGGCTGGCCGCCTCCTATGTGAATTTCTATTTTTCCAACCAGGCGGTCATAATGCCTGTTTTTGGCGGGGAAAATGAGGAGAGTGACCGCCGGGCGGTGAAGATGATGGAAGAGCTGTGCCCGGACCGGCAGGTGATTCCCATTTCGGCCAGAGCCATTTTGTCCGGCGGGGGAAACATCCACTGTATTACCCAGCAGGTGCCCGAAGGGATTCCCGATGGGCGAAAAGAACAGGAGGGAAGAATTTGAGAAAGACAACAGCGGCAGCCATTCAGATGAGCTGCGATATGAGCGTAGAAAAAAATTTGGAGAAGGCGGAGCAGATGATTCGCCAGGCGGCGGAACAGGGAGCCCAGGTGATTCTTTTGCCGGAACTCTTTGAGCGGCCCTACTTCTGCCAGGAGAAGCGCTACGATTATTACGATTACGCCCTGCCGGTGGAGGAGAATCCGGCGGTGGCTATGGGAAAGCGTCTGGCAGAGGAGCTGGATGTGGTCCTTCCCATCAGCTTTTACGAGCGGGACGGAAACGTGCTCTACAACTCCATCGCCTGCATAGACGGTGGAGGAGAGCTTCTGGGGATTTACCGGAAGACCCACATCCCCTGTGACCATTTTTACCAGGAAAAATTCTATTTTACCCCGGGAAATACGGGCTTCCGGGTGTTCCGGACCAGGTACGGCACCATCGGCATCGGAATCTGCTGGGACCAGTGGTTCCCGGAGACTGCCAGGGCTATGGCGATTAAGGGAGCGGAACTGATTTTCTATCCCACCGCCATCGGCTCCGAGCCCATTCTGGAGTGCGACAGCATGCCCCACTGGAGACGGTGCATGCAGGGCCACAGCGCCTCCAACCTGGTGCCGGTGATTGCGGCCAACCGGATTGGAACGGAGCGGGTGGAGCCCTGTGAGGAAAACGCGGGCCAGAAGTCGGCGCTGACCTTTTACGGCTCCTCCTTTTTGACCGACGAGACGGGAAAACTGGTGGCTTCCGCCTCCAGGGACCAGGAGGAGGTTCTGATTTGGACCTACGATTTGGACCAGATTCGGGAAAACCGGCTTTCCTGGGGTTTGTTCCGGGACCGGCGGCCGGAGTGTTATGGGGACCTGGTGATGTAACGATGTAACTTATGACAGACAGGAGAAGAAAAAGATGACAAGATACAGTTTGACAGAAACCATAGACAGACATGGGTATGTGGTGTTGGACGGCTCCATGGGGACGGGGCTGGCGGAGAAGGGCTTTGAGCTGAATACGGCCCTCTGGACCGCGGGGGCCCTGGTGACCGCGCCGGAACTGGTGCGTCAGGTCCATCTGGATTATCTGAAGGCCGGGGCGGACTGCGGGATTACCGACAGCTACCAGGCCACCGTCCCCGGATTTATGGCTCAGGGCTACGGCAGACAGGAGGCGGAGGACTATATCGCCCTGTCGGTCCGGCTGATGAGGGAGACGGGAGAGCAGTGGTGGCAGGAGGAAGGAAAGGCCCAGGGCAGGCCTCATCCGGTAACTGCCGGAGCGGCGGGCCCTTACGGGGCTTACCTGGCGGATGGCTCCGAGTACACCGGGGCCTATGAGATTTCGGAGGAGGAGCTGAGAGCTTTTCACCGGGAGCGGATGGAGATTCTGTGGAAGGCGGGAGCGGACATCCTGGCCATTGAGACCATCCCTTCCCGGCGGGAAGGGGAGATTATGGCCCAGGAGGCGGAGAAAATCGGGGCTAAGGCCTGGGTGACCTTCAGCTGCCGCAATGGGGAGCGGACGAACAAGGGAGATTTGCTAGGTGAGGCGGCAGCGGCCGTGGACAAAATCCGGTCGGTGGAGGCCATCGGGGTCAACTGCACTCATCCGAAGTATATTACCCAGTGCATCCGCCAGATTCGGGAAGCCACTGGCAAGCCCATCATCGTCTATCCCAACAGCGGGGAGGAGTACGACGCGAAAGAGAAGCGGTGGACGGGAATCCGGTATGGCAAAACTCTGGGAGAGTACGCGCCGGAATGGTACCGGGAAGGGGCCAGAATCATCGGCGGGTGCTGTCAGACCCTTTCCCGTCAGATTCGGGATATTGCCAGAAGTCTGAAGGAGATGGAAGTGTGAGCGGACATATATCAAAGCAAAAGGAGAATCGTTATGTTTGAACGCGCGGAAGGAATTTATGAGATCCGGCTGCACAACAATGATCTGGGGGTTTCAGAGATAAAAATTTTTGTGATTCCCGGAAATCCCGGAAAGAGAAGCTTGATGATTGATACAGGCTTTGGGAATGAAGAATGTTACCGCCGCCTGAAAAAGGGAATGGAAGAGCTGGGGATTTCCTGTGAACAGCTGGATATTTTTATTACCCACCGTCATCACGATCATTCGGGACTGGCCGGGGTTTTTGCCAAAGAGGGAGCCAGGATATGGATGAATCCCAAGGAAGATCATCATGCCTATGACTGTATTATACAGAAGCGAGGCCCGGAATCTATCCAGGAACAGGAGCTGGTTCTTCAGAGAGTGGGAATTACCCGCAGACTGGAACCGGGATTGTGGAGTAAATATAAAGAGGTAAACCAGCGGGTCCAGCAGGGACGGGATTGGTATTTCCTGGCGCCGGATTTTCCGTATGAACCGGTTCACCAGGGGGATCAGTTCTGTTATGGTTCCTACGTTTTCGAGGCGGTGGAGTTGAAAGGGCATACCTTTGGACAGACTGGTCTTTTGGACCGTGAGCACAAGATTCTTTTTTGTGCAGACCAGGTAATCGACGGGATTATTCCCATTGTCCCCACCTCCTATCCTGATGAAGGGCTGCTGAAAGGATATTTTCAGTCTCTTCAGTGGATTAAGGAGAATCTTGAGGATTATCTTCTCCTGCCTGCTCACAAGGAACCCATTACTCAGGTAAGACGGGTGATCGACCGGATTGTATTTTCCTATGTGGATAAGGTGGAGCTGATGAAACGGCTGATTTCCTGCAGCCGGAGAAAGATGACTACAAAGGAAGTGGCTTATCTGGCTTACGGAATTCAGGACGACATGGAGGACGATCCGGATTTTATCAGTCACAAGATGATGATCACGAAGACGTTTTCGTGTCTGGAATATCTTTATGGTGAAGATTTCGTTGTTCGGGAAGAAAAGGACGGGACGTTTTACTGGGGAACGCCGTGAGGCAAAAGTGCTCGTAACAAAGTAAAATGGCCGGCTTGGGGCAGCCGGTCATTTTAAGGAGAAGGTATTTCGTTTCTTATGGGGTGTAGCAAAAACTATATAATGTATTGGGGGGTTACGTCTATTATAATAGCACAGGCCTTAAAAAAAGTGTGAACAAAGATAAAAAAAAGAGGGGGATTTTTTTATCGATTTTTACGGGATTTAGAAGGACAACACAGGGATGAGCGAGAAAAAAAGAACAAAAAACAGGCCGTTAAGCCTTTTGGCTAAGCTGCGGCCGGATCAGAGAACATATTCTGATTTTAAGACGTTTATCTCATGATAGTTAATTTAGCGACTATAACACTTATGTGCGGCTTACTTTAAAATGAGTTTAGCAGCATTTCCAGCTTTTACATTTTTAGAGAAATGAGGAAACGTCTTTGATTACATACGAGCCCTTTTGGCATATGCTGAAAGCGTCCAAGGAAACTACCTATACCCTGATCTATAAGCATCATATCTCAAGTTCTACTATCGACCGTCTCAGAAAGAACAGGCCGTTAAATACCACCACATTGAATGATTTGTGCCGGATTTTTAACTGCAATATCAGCGATCTGATCTGCTATAAGCCTTCGGACCAGGATCAGGCATTATAATTATTTAAGAAAAGAGTCGACAGAATTTGGGCCCTGCGCTATCGGCAAGGGCCTGTTTGCCGTTCTTTCAGGCGGTTGACGAAAGTCAGGAAATTCAGTAGAATAGGTAATAGTTCAGGACGCATTTTGGTGGGAAAAAGGAGAATGAGGATGGTACGAAAACATATTCTGTTTTCTGGCAGGGTTCAGGGAGTAGGGTTCCGTTTTACGGCCTGTTCTCTGGCAAGGCCTTTGGGGCTTACCGGCTGGGTGAAAAATTGCTATGACGGAGATGTGGAAATGGAGGTCCAGGGAGAGGAAGAGGCTATTGACCGGATGATTGAGGGACTGGACCGGGGCCGTTATATTATAATCCGGCGGATGGAGGTGGAGGAGCTTCCCTTGGATCCTATGGAGCGGGAATTTCGGGAAGTCTGGTGAAAAACCAGCAATTTTTCCGTTTCTGCGGAATATCCTGAAAGAAATGGGCAGGATATTATGCATAAGAGGTGAAGTATGATTTCTCTGATTGTAAGAGCAAAGCAGATTTATGACAAATTTTCCGCAGACGAGATGACGGTGTATGCAGCTCAGGCTTCGTTCTTTATTTTGATTGCGGCATTTCCTTGCATTATGCTGATGATTACAGTGGTGCAGGTGGTTCCCAATCTGACCAGAGCAGAGCTTCTGGATATCCTGCTGTCCCTGGTGCCCGATGGGTATAAGTCTGTGGCTTTTCGTGTTTTGAATGATCTCTCCATCAAGTCTCCGGCTACTATGATTTCTGTGACCGCCATTGCGGCTCTGTGGTCCTCATCCAGAGGAATGATGAGCATTGCCAGGGGACTGAACCGGGTTCAGGGAGAAAGCCAGAAACGCTGGTATCTGGTAAATCGGATGATTTGGGCCGGGTACACGATTGTATTTATTCTGGTCTGTGTGGTAGCTTTGGGACTGTTGGTATTTGGAACTTCCATTCAGGACTTTGTGGTGAACCGGATACCGATGCTGGCGGAGATGACCCAGAATATTGTTAGTTTTCGTACGCTTTTGGCCCTGGGGCTATTTATGCTGGGATTCGCGGGAATCTATACCTATGTACCGGACCGGAAGCTCACCTTGAAATCCCAGATTCCCGGCGCAGTGTTTGCCACAGCCGGGTGGATTGTATTTTCACTGGTATTTTCCTTGTATTTCCGCCTCTTTGGAAACCGGAATTTTTCTTATATGTATGGAAGCTTGACTGCCATGGTTCTTCTGATGCTGTGGCTGTACGGCTGTATCTGCCTTCTGTTCTTCGGGGCGGAAATCAACTGGTTCCATGAAAGAAGGACTCATGAGAGCTCAAATGACTGAAAAAACTGCTGGCCTAAGGAAGAAAGGCCGGCGTTTTTTAATTGTACCAGAGCGATGGTGCTGGAAAGACTGGGAAAAATAGTCTTGGTTTTCAGGTTCCCGCTGCCCTGGTGCATGATAGAGGCCGGTACGATACTGACACCTGCTCCCGCCTGGGCCCAGGTCAGGCAGGAACGGGCGTCGTCGCAAATACACAAATATTCCGGCACAGGATGGGAAAAATGGGTGTTCAGAACCTGTTCCCACCGACGATAGATGATGAGAGGAAGACGGGCAAGGGAAGCAAGGGAAATGGAGGATTCCTCATTTCCGAAAAAAGATTCCTGTCCCACCGCAACCATGGGTTCCTGAACCAGATACCGGCATTCCAGACCATCCTCGGGAAATGGCGTGCGGACCAGGGCCGCGTGAATCTGGCCGGTGGACAGCTTATCCAGCAGCTGATAGGTATTGCCCTCATAGATGCGAAAGAGTACGCCGGGATGATTTTGGCGGAAACGGGAGATGCTTTCAATAACGGGACCGGTCTGAACAGAGGAAATCATTCCTAAGCGGAGGGCGCCGATCAGGCCCTTCCCCAGCTGCTCCATATCCTTTCTGGTTCCTTCGGCCATATCCAGGATGCTCTGGGCCCGTTCATAGAAAAAACGGCCGGCATCCGTCAGCTTGATGGAGCGGGAGCCACGTTCAAACAGACTCTGTCCCAGTTCCTCCTCCAGCAGGTGCATTTGGGTGCTTAAAGGGGGCTGGGAGATGTGAAGGCTCCGGGCGGCGGAGCTGATGCTTCCCGCGTCTGCCACAGCGACAAAATATTCCAGCTGTTTAAAATTCATGTAAGTACCTCCTGAATGGTCACAAACATACGAACATCATATAGAAGCTATATCAAACAAATATTTTCCATATGGATTACCTTGTGCTATAATGAAAACGCCTGGCGGGATTAGTAACTGCTCAGGACATCCGATGCGAAAATGAACTGTTACCAATATTATATCAGACTCCGCCTCGCAATACAATTTTAAGCCTGGCCGTCTTTTAGGCGGCAGAATGGAGAACACCGAATATGAAACGACTGCTCAGCTATATGAAGAATTATAAAAAGGAGAGTATTTTGGGGCCGCTGTTTAAGATGCTGGAGGCCAGCTTTGAACTCTTTGTTCCTCTTGTGGTAGCCAGTATGGTAGACCGGGGAATTGGACATGGAGACATAGGATATGTGCTGCGGATGGGCGGACTGCTGATTGCTCTGGGATTAATCGGTCTGGCCTGCTCCCTGACGGCTCAGTATTTTGCGGCGAAGGCAGCGGTGGGAATGTCCACGGCCCTGAGAAATGACCTTTTTGCCCATATCGGAGGCCTCTCCTACCGGGAAATCGACTCCATCGGCACATCTACTCTGATTACCCGGATGACCAGCGATATCAACCAGGTGCAAAACGGCGTCAATATGACCCTGCGTCTTTTGCTCAGGTCCCCCTTTGTGGTGTTCGGCGCCATGATTATGGCTTTTACGGTGGACGGGCCGGTGGCTATGGTTTTTGCATTGACCATTCCGGTACTTTGTCTGGTGGTTTTCGGTATTCTTCTAATCAGCATGCCTCTCTATAAGAAGGTTCAGCGTCAGTTGGACAGGGTGCTTTTGACCACCAGGGAAAATCTTCTGGGAGTCCGGGTCATCCGGGCCTTTAACCGGCAGGAAAATGAGCGAGACACCTTTGAGAAGGAAAACGGAGCCCTGGTCCATCTTCAGGTATTCGTCGGGAAGATTTCCGCTCTTTTAAATCCTGTGACCTATGTGATTATCAACCTGGCTACCGTGGCGGTTATCTGGCGGGGCGGCCTGCGGGTGGATTCGGGAGCTATTTCTCAGGGGCAGGTAATTGCTCTGGTGAACTATATGTCCCAGATTCTGGTGGAACTGGTAAAGATGGCTAACCTGATCATCCTGATTTCCAAGGCGATGGCCTGCATGAACCGGGTGGACGGCGTGCTCCAGGTGACCAGTTCCATGGAGGATGGAAGAGAGAAAATTTCCGCCCGGGAGATGGAGGAGGCAGACAGCCCTGCGGTGCGGTTTGAAGATGTCTCCTTCACCTTTACCGGTTCCCAGGAACCGGTGCTGGAGGATATCTCCTTTGAGGCGAAGGCCGGAGAGACCATCGGAATCATCGGCGGAACCGGTTCAGGAAAAACGGCGCTGGTAAATTTGATTCCACGGTTCTACGATGTAAACCAGGGTCAGGTGACTATTTTTGGGAAAAATGTAAAAAGCTTCGAAATGAAGGAATTGCGTTCCATAGTGGGAGTGGTACCTCAAAAAGCGGTGCTGTTTGCAGGGACTCTGCGGGATAATATGCGGTGGGCGAAAGAGGACGCCGCCGACCAGGAAATTTACCGGGCCCTGGAAATTGCCCAAGCCAGGGATTTTGTAGATGATAAGGGAGAAGGACTGGATCTGGTGATTGAGCAGGAGGGCAAGAACCTGTCCGGAGGCCAGCGTCAGCGCCTGACCATTGCCAGAGCTTTGACGGGAAATCCTAGGATTTTGATTCTGGACGACAGCGCATCGGCCCTGGATTTTGCCACGGACGCCCGGCTGAGAAAAGCGCTCAGGCATTCTACGGAAGGCATGACCGTGTTCATCGTTTCCCAGAGGGCTGCCTCCATCAAGCAGGCGGACCGGATTTTGGTGCTGGATGACGGAAAACTGGCAGGTCAGGGAACTCACAAGGAACTGCTGAAGAACTGCGATTTGTACCGGGAGATCTGCCTGTCGCAGCTGACCAGAGAGGAGGTAGAGCGGGATGAGCAGTAAAAAAAATTCCATGAGCAATGAACAAAGCAGGGAAACCTTAAAGCGGGTGCTGCGCTCCATCCGCCCTTACAGAGGAGGAGTGCTGCTGTCCTTGGCCCTGGCCCTGGTGACAGTGGCTTTGACTCTGTATGTACCCATTCTTACGGGAGAGGCGGTGGACCAGATTCTGGGGCCGGGACAGGTGGATTTTTCCGCTCTGGCTGCCATTCTTTTCAGAATCCTTTGGGTGGTGGCGGTGACGGCCCTTGCGCAGTGGCTGATGAATCATATCAACAACCGGATTACCTACCAGGTGGTGAAGGATATCCGGACTCAGGCTTTCGGGCGGATGGAGGAGCTCCCGCTCAGTTATATTGACAGTCATCCTTCAGGCGACTTAATCAGCCGGATTATAGCTGATGTAGACCAGTTTTCTGAGGGACTTCTTATGGGATTTACCCAGCTGTTTACCGGAGTGCTGACTATCCTGGGGACCCTGATTTTCATGTTTTCCATTCACCCGCTGATTGCCCTGGTGGTAGTGGTGCTGACGCCGCTTTCCCTGTTTGTGGCCAGCTTTATCGCAAAACGGACCTACATTATGTTTCGCCGGCAGTCGGAAACAAGAGGCCAGCTGACGGCTCTGACCGATGAGATGCTGGGAAATATGAAGGTGGTTCAGGCCTTTGGCTACCAGGAGCGGGCTTATAAGCGGTTCCAAGAGATTAACAGCCGCCTGGCAGGATACAGCCTGCGGGCGACCTTTTTCTCATCCATCACCAACCCGGCTACCCGCTTTGTCAACAGCATGGTTTACGCAGCGGTAGGAGTAACCGGCTCCTGGACGGCTATTCGGGGGCTGATGACGGTGGGAGAGCTGACCAGCTTTTTGAGCTATGCCAATCAGTACACCAAGCCTTTCAATGAGATTTCAGGTGTGGTAACGGAGCTTCAGAACGCTCTGGCCTCGGCGGCCCGTGTGTTTGAGCTTATTGATCAGAAGCCCATCGAGCCGGAGCCAGAGGATGCGGTGGAACTGGAGCATGCCAGAGGACAGGTGGATTTAAATCAGGTAAATTTTTCCTACAGTCCGGATAAGCCGTTGATTGAAAATCTGAATCTGCACGTAAAGCCGGGCCAGCGGGTGGCCCTGGTAGGCCCCACCGGCTGCGGAAAAACAACGGTGATCAATCTGCTGATGCGTTTTTACGATGTAAACAGCGGTTCCATTGAAATGGATGGATGTGATATCCGCAAATTAACCAGAAAGAGCCTTCGGGGCAATTACGGCATGGTGCTTCAGGAGACCTGGCTGAAGTCAGGAACGATCCGGGAGAACATCGCCTACGGACGCCCGGACGCCAGTCTGGAGGAGGTTATCCAGGCAGCCAGGGAAGCCCATGCCCACAGCTTTATCAAACGAATGCCTCAGGGATATGATACGCTGATTGGGGAGGATGGAGGAAATCTTTCCCAGGGCCAGAAGCAGCTGCTGTGCATCGCCAGAGTAATGCTCTGCCTGCCGCCGGTTTTGATTCTGGATGAAGCTACCTCCTCCATCGATACACGCACAGAGATCCGGGTACAGAAGGCATTTGCCCGGATGATGGAGGGGCGTACCAGCTTTATCGTGGCCCACCGCCTGTCTACCATACGGGAAGCGGATGTGATTTTGGTGATGAAGGCAGGCCATATTGTGGAGCAGGGCCGCCACGAGGAGCTGCTGAAGAAGAACGGCTTCTACGCGGAAATTTACAACAGCCAGTTCGCGGTGGAATAAAAGGCGGAAAAATGGCCTAAAATAGGGCTTTTCTCATAGAAATTGGAAAAAAACCCTTGCATTTGCTTCCAGATAATGATATAGTAAATACGATAACTAGGCTAGATGATAACAAAGAGTGGACACCGGTCCACTCTTTCGTATTGTTACGAGCACTTAGCGGAAGAAGAGGTGATACAGGAATGGGAAAAAAGGAAACTTACGAAGCAAAGGTGGAAGCATTTCTCCTGCCTCTCATGGAGGAGCATGGATTTGAGCTGGTTGATGTGGAGTATGTGAAGGAAGCGGGAACCTGGTACCTGCGGGCATATATCGATAAGGAAGGCGGCATCGCGGTAGATGACTGCGAGGTAATCAGCCGCAGACTGGGAGACTGGCTGGATGAGAAGGATTTTATCGATGAAAGCTATATTTTGGAGGTCAGCTCTCCGGGCCTTGGCAGACCGTTAAAGAAGGAAAAGGACTTTGCCAGAAGCATCGGGAAAGATGTGGATGTACGTCTGTACCGTCAGAGGGAAGGACAGAAAGAGTTTACGGGACGGCTGAATTCCTACGACGATGGAACGGTAACCCTGGATATGGAGGATGGCAGCCAGATGGTGTTTGAGCGGGGCGACATAGCCCTGATCCGCTTGTCCTTTGATTTTTAAGCTTCAATAAATAAAAGCTGATATAGAGGGAAACAAAAAATAGGAGGAAGACCATGAATAAGGAACTGTTAGAGGCCATGGAGCTGCTGGAAAAAGAAAAGCACATCAGCAAAGAATCCCTGCTGGAGGCAATTGAAAATTCCCTTCTCACGGCCTGTAAAAACCACTTTGGCAAGGCGGACAATATCCGGGTCAATATCAATCCGGATACCTGCGATTTTGCTGTTTACGCGGAGAAGGAGGTCGTGGAAACGCCGGAGGATACGGCGCTCCAAATCAGCCTGACCGATGCGAAGATGATGAATCCCAAATATGAAATCGGAGATACGGTTCAGATTCCGCTGGATTCCAAAAAGTTTGGACGTATTGCCACCCAGAATGCAAAAAACGTGATCCTTCAGAAAATCCGTGAGGAGGAGCGTTCCGCCCTGTACCGTGATTATTTTACAATGGAGAAGGATGTAACCACCGGTATTGTTCAGCGTTACCTGGGCAAGAACATCAGCGTGAACCTGGGCCGGGTAGATGCCATCCTCAATGAGAGCGAGCAGGTGAAGGGAGAAACCTTCCGTCCCAATGACCGAATCAAGGTATACGTTTTAGAAGTAAAGGATACCCCCAAGGGGCCCAGGATTTCTGTTTCCAGAACCCATCCGGACCTGGTGAAGCGTCTCTTTGAGTCCGAGGTGGCAGAAGTGAGAGACGGCACTGTGGAGATTAAGGCGATTGCCAGAGAGGCCGGGTCCAGAACCAAGATTGCTGTCAAGTCCAACGATCCTAATGTGGACCCTGTAGGAGCATGCGTGGGATTAAACGGCGCCAGAGTCAATGCGGTTGTAAATGAGCTGAAGGGCGAAAAAATTGACATTATCAACTGGGACGATAACCCTGCGTATCTGATTGAGAACGCATTAAGTCCCGCGAAAGTAATCTGCGTAGTGGCGGACGAGGAGGAGCGGGAGGCACAGGTGATTGTGCCGGATTATCAGTTGTCTCTGGCAATTGGAAAAGAGGGACAGAATGCCAGACTGGCAGCAAGGCTTACGGGATATAAGATTGATATTAAGAGCGAGACTCAGGCCAGAGAGCTGGGACTGTTTGAGCAGATGGGACTTCAGTACGGAGACGCCCCGGTTCAGGAGGAGCAGCAGGAAGAGCTTTCGGAAGACTACCCGGATTATGAGGCCGAAGACGCCCTGGAGGGGCAGGAGTAAGGATACCGGAAAGATTAGGAGTGATGGTTCGTGAGCATGAAGAAGATTCCGCAAAGACAGTGCATTGGCTGTGGCGAAATGAAAGGAAAGAAGGAGATGATCCGGGTCATTAAGACCGCCGAAGGAGAAATCCTCCTGGATGCCACCGGAAGAAAGAACGGGCGTGGAGCGTACCTTTGCCCATCTGAGGAATGTCTGAAAAAGGCCATAAAAAATAAAGGACTGGAACGCTCTTTTAAGATGGCAATTCCGAAAGAGGTCTATGAGAGCCTGGAAAAGGAGATGGAAGTTCTTGGAAAATAGAAAAAAACTGTTTGGACTGATTGGGCTGGCCGCCAGGGCCAGAAAGGTGGTAAGCGGAGAGTTCTCCACCGAAAAATCGGTAAAAAGCGGAAAATCCCATCTGGTCATTGTGTCGGAGGAGGCTTCGGACAATACCAAAAAGATGTTTATAAATATGTGTGCTTACTACAAAGTTCCGATTGTTCTGTTCGGTACGAAGGATGAACTTGGCCACGCCATGGGAAAGGAGTTTCGGGCTTCTTTGTCTGTGGAGGACGCCGGGTTCGCAAAGTCGATGGCAGCGCTGATGAATATAAATGGAGGTAGTGTGAATGAAAGTAAGTGAGTTGGCAAATGAGCTGGGAACCACCAGCAAAGAAATATTAGAGATTATTAAGAAAAATGACCCTTCCGCAAAGCTGTTTGCAGCGACTAAGCTGACAGAGGCTCAGGAGAATGCGGTGAGAGGGTCGCTGTCTGCGAAAAAATCCGCTCCGTCTCGTCAGGAAGCCGGTCAGGAAGGAAAGACGTCTGCGTCAGAAGCAGCGGAAAAGAGCGGCGCGTCTTCTAAGCCAGAGGCAGCAAAGCAGGAAAACCAAAAGCCAGAGGCGGGAAAGACGGATGGGCAGGCACCTAAGAAGAAGCTGACTGCCGTTTTCCGTCCTCAGAATGCGCAGCAGCAGATCAAGCGCCCGGTACCGAAGCCGGCCCAGGCGCCGAATCGCTCTCAGGCGGCGGCAGGAGCAAAATCTCCGGCGGCAGAGGGGAACCAGAACAGCCGTTTGGGAACCGGGCAGACAGATCTGGACCGGAATCAGCCGGCCCGTGAAAATCGTGACGGAAATCGGAACCAGGGAAATTTCCAGGGCGGACGCGATGGAAGAGAGAACCGTGACGGAAGCCGTCAGGGAGGCTTCCAGAACCGCGACGGAAGAGAGGGCCGCGACGGAGGCCGTCAGGGAGGCTTCCAGAGCCGCGACGGAAGAGATAATCGCGACGGAGGCCGTCAGGGAGGCTTCCAGAGCCGTGACGGAAGAGAGAACCGTGACGGAGGCCGCGGTCAGGGCGGTTACGGCCAGAATCGGTTTGGAGGCGGCCGTGACGGCGCAGATAAAGACCGCGACAGCCGCGGCGGCCGTGATGGGAACCGCAGGTCTGGCGGCCGTGACGGAGGCAGCCGGGTAAGCTTTGATACGCCGATCCAGGCAAAGCCCACCAGCGGACGCCAGCAGAACAAAAATGCTCATAAGAATGACCGTTTTGACAAGAGAGATCATGAGGATGAGGCAAAGGGAAAGAACAGCCGTTCCGGAAAGACCGGAAAGGGAGCCTTCATTATGCCGCAGCCTAAGAAGGAAGAGGCTAAGGTGGAGGATATCAAGACGATCGTGATTCCGGAGACGCTGACGATCCGTGAGCTGGCGGAGAAGATGAAACTTCAGCCCTCTGTAATTGTTAAAAAGCTGTTCTTAAAAGGGCAGATGGTAACTTTGAACCAGGAGATCGATTACGAGAAGGCGGAAGAGATTGCTCTGGAGTTCGATGTACTCTGCGAGAAGGAAGAGAAGGTAGATGTGATCGCAGAGCTTTTAAAGGAGGACGAGGAGAATCCGGAAGATATGGTTCCCAGACCTCCGGTAGTGTGTGTGATGGGTCATGTAGACCATGGTAAAACCTCTCTTCTGGATGCCATTCGTCAGACCAATGTAACGGCCAAGGAGGCAGGAGGCATTACTCAGCATATCGGCGCTTCTGTTATTGAAATCAACGGAAGAAAGATTACTTTCCTGGACACTCCCGGACATGAGGCATTTACCGCTATGCGTATGCGGGGCGCCCAGTCTACGGACATCGCGATTTTGGTTGTAGCGGCCGATGACGGCGTGATGCCTCAGACGATCGAGGCAATCAACCATGCCAAGGCGGCAAATGTGGAGATTATTGTTGCAATCAACAAGATCGATAAACCCAGCGCGAATGTAGAAAAGGTAAAGCAGGAGCTGTCAGAGTATGAACTGATTCCCGAGGATTGGGGCGGCAGCACCGTATTTGTTCCGGTATCCGCTCACACTAAGGAAGGAATCACCGATCTTTTGGAGATGATCCTTCTGACAGCCGATGTTCTGGAACTGAAGGCGAATCCCAACCGGAAGGGCCGCGGCTTAGTGATTGAGGCGGAGCTGGATAAGGGCAAAGGTCCGGTTGCGACAGTTCTGGTGCAGAAGGGTACTTTGAGAGTAGGCGATACCATTGCGGCAGGCGCCTGCTATGGAAAGATTCGCGCTATGATGGATGACAGAGGACGCCGCGTAAAAGAAGCCGGCCCCTCTATGCCGGTTGAGATCCTGGGCTTAAATGATGTACCCCAGGCCGGCGAAGTCTTTGTGGCAACAGAGAATGAAAAGGAAGCAAGAAACTTCGCGGAAACATTTATTTCCGAGAGTAAGAATAAACTGATTGAGGATACCAAGGCAAAACTGTCTCTGGATGACCTGTTCAGCCAGATTAAGGCAGGAAATGTGAAGGAACTTCCGATTATTGTAAAGGCGGACGTACAGGGGTCCGTGGAGGCAGTTCGTCAGAGCCTGACCAAACTTTCCAATGAGGAGGTAGTAGTAAAGGTGATTCACGGCGGCGTAGGAGCCATCAATGAATCTGATGTAACCTTAGCTTCTGCTTCCAATGCGATTATCATCGGATTCAACGTGCGTCCGGATGCGACGGCTAAATCAGTGGCCGAGCGTGAAAAAGTAGATATTCGCCTGTATAAGGTAATTTACCAGGCGATCGAGGACGTGGAGGCAGCGATGAAGGGCATGCTGGATCCTATTTTCGAGGAAAAGGTTATCGGCCACGCAGTGGTGCGTCAGCTGTTCAAGGCCTCCGGTGTGGGTACGATTGCCGGTTCCTATGTGCTGGATGGAAAATTCGTCCGCGGCTGCAAGTGCCGCGTCAGCCGGGCCGGAGAGCAGCTCTTTGACGGCAGCCTCGCCTCCTTAAAGCGGTTTAAGGACGATGTAAAGGAAGTTGCGGCCGGATACGAGTGCGGTCTTGTATTTGAGAAGTTCAACGATCTTGCGGTGGATGATGAGATCGAGGCTTACACTATGGTTGAGGTGCCCAGATAGGAACACTGTGATCCTCACGTCAGTTATAAAAGAAAGGAATTATATGCGCAAAAACAGTATTAAGAATACGAGAATCAACATGGAAGTGCAGCGTGAACTGAGCGAACTGATACGCTCCGGTATCAAGGATCCGCGCATCCACCCCATGACCAGCGTGGTGGCGGTGGAAGTGACGCCGGATTTGAAATACTGCAAGGCGTATGTAAGCGTTCTTGGCGATGAGGAGGCCGGAAAAGCCACCATCGAGGGATTAAAGAGCGCGGAGGGGTTTGTGCGCAGGGAGCTGGCCCGCAGGGTCAACCTGCGCAATACTCCCCAGATCCGCTTCATTTTGGATCAGTCAATTGAGTACGGCGTCCATATGTCCCACCTGATTGATGAGGTGGCGAAAGCAGATGAGGAGGGCCGGGAATGAGTATACTGGAATCTATGATACAGGAGGCTTCTTCCATCGCTATTCTGGGCCATATCCATCCGGATGGCGACTGCCTGGGATCCAGTCTCGGCCTTTGGAACTATTTAAGACGGGAATATCCCCAAATTCATGCGGTGGTTTACCTGGAGGAAGCTTCCCGCAAGTTCAGTTATATGAGCGGCTTTGACAAAATCCGCAGTCATGTGGATGATGAAACCTATGACTTGTGTATCTGCCTGGACTGCGGCAGCGAAGACCGCCTCGGAGAATTTTTGCCGTATTTGAAAAGTGCCAAGAAGAGCCTTTGCCTGGACCATCATATAACCAATACCCGTTATGCCCAGGTAAATCTGGTGGCGGACGGAGCCAGCTCTGCCTGCGAGGTGCTTTACGAGCAGCTGCGGCCGGAAGCCATCGATCAGACAGTGGCGGAGTGCCTGTATACCGGAATTGTACACGATACCGGCGTATTTAAATTTTCCAGCACCTCCGCCAGAACGATGGAGATTGCTGGAAAGCTGATGGAAAAGGGAATTGACTTTGGCGAGATTATTGACGGCAGTTTTTATCGTAAGACCTATGTACAAAACCAGATTTTGGGCCGCGCCCTGCTGGAAAGCATTACTTTTATGGATGGAAAGTGTATTTTCAGCGCCATTAAGAAAAAAGATATGGATTTTTATGGTGTCACCAGCAAGGATCTGGATGGGATTATTGACCAGCTGAGGCTTACAGAAGGAGTTGAGTGCGCTCTGTTTCTTTATGAGACCGGACCTCAGCAGTACAAGGTAAGCATGAGATCCCAGCATGTGGTAGATGTAAGCCGTATTGCCGCTTACTTTGGCGGAGGAGGTCATGTAAGAGCCGCCGGCTGTACTATGAACGGCAGTATCCACGATGTGATCAACAACCTGGCGGGACATATTGCAAAAGAGCTGGAAGAGGCAGAGGCGTAGGAAAAATTCATGTACCATGGAATGATTAATGTATATAAGGAACCGGGTTATACATCTCATGATGTAGTAGCCCGGCTTCGCGGCATTTTAAAACAGAAAAAGATCGGCCATACGGGGACGTTGGATCCGGCAGCCCAGGGGGTGCTTCCGGTATGTCTTGGCATCGGAACCCGTCTCTGCGACCTCCTGACAGACCGGGATAAGACCTACTGCGCGGTGCTTCTGCTGGGCCAGGAAACGGACACCCAGGACATAACCGGGAAAGTTCTGCGGGAGGAAAGAGAAAAGGCCATGACTCTGGATGAGGAGAATATTCGCCGTACAGTGGGGGGATTTATAGGAGATTATAACCAGATTCCTCCTATGTATTCCGCCCTGAAAGTCCAGGGGAAAAAACTCTATGAGCTGGCCCGTCAGGGCAAAACAGTAGAGCGGGAGGCCCGGCCGGTAAAGATTTATGAAATTGAGATTGAAGAAATCAGCCTTCCAAGAATTAGGTTGACGGTTTCATGCTCCAAGGGAACTTATATCCGAACCTTGTGCCATGATATCGGGGAAGCATTGGGATGCGCCGGGTGTATGGAGCAGTTGACCAGAACCAGAGCCGCCGGCTTCAGGATCGAAGACAGCCTGAAGCTGGACGAGATCGAAGCGCTGGCCGGAGAGGGAAGAATTGCAGAACGGATTGTTCCTGTAGAGGCGGCATTGAGCGATTATCCGGCGCTGGCCAGCCGTCCGGAGGCAGATGGTCTGGTCCATAATGGGAATCCCTGCTTTGCCAGGCAGCTTGAGGGGACAGACCAGCAAATAAAGGAGCCGGGAGACGGACAGCTGTTTCGTATGTACGACAGCCAAGGCCTTCTGATGGGGCTTTATGAATATGAAGAAAGGCGGCATTTCTGGAAGCCCAAAAAGATGCTCCGTGCATCAGCTGATTAAGATGAGGGAGAGGAGAAAACGCCGCGGCTCATCAGACAGAACCGGGGAGGAACAGGTATGCACTATATTACAAATACCATGGAATTTCAGATCCACGAACCGACGGTGGTAACCATTGGAAAATTTGACGGCAGGCACAGGGGACATCAGAAGATCATGGCTAAGATGGGACAAGTGCGTGAGCGCTATGGTTACCGGACGGCGGTGTTTACCTTCAGCGTAACGCCTGACGCTATGGTGACGGGCAAAGCCCAAAGGCTTCTGACTACGAATATGGAGCGCCGGAGAAATATGGAAGAGACGGGGATTGACTATTTGGTGGAATACCCATTTACAAAGGAAACCCTTCATATGATGCCGGAGGACTTCGTCCGCGATATTCTGCTGGGACAGATGAACGCCAAGGCAATCGTAGTAGGAACGGACTGCAGCTTTGGCTATAACCGTCTGGGAAACGCCGGTCTGTTGGAGCAGATGTCCAAGGAGTATGACTTTAAGCTCTGGGTGATTGAAAAGGAAAAAGACGAGAACAGGGATATCAGCAGTACCTATATCCGGGAAGAATTAGACCAGGGAAATGTAGAAAAAGCTTGGGAACTTTTGGGAGAACCTTACGCCATCCACGGCGCGGTGGTTCACGGCAAAAATATGGGAGGACGGATTTTGGGATTTCCCACTGCAAATCTGGTTCCGCCTGCAAATAAGCGACTGCCTATGTTCGGCGTTTATGTATCCAGGGTAAAGCTGGATGGGAAAACTTATCGGGGCGTCACCGATATTGGAAAGAAGCCGACGGTAGAAGGAGAAAATCCGGTAGGGGTGGAGACCTATATTTTCGATTTAGACCGCGATATTTACGGCGTAGTGATTGAAGTTCAGCTTCTGGCATTTATCCGGGGAGAGATGCGCTTTGATTCCATCGAGGATTTGAAAACTCAGATTGGACGGGATAAAGAAAAGGCAAGAATATACTTTGAGGAACATCCTGAACTGATACGGAAATAAAAGAAAATTTGTCCCCCTGGAGGCTTGGGGGCAAAGCACAATATCTATGTATTTTTTTAAAAGAGAACATAGATATTGTGCTTTTTGTTTCTATCTGCTATAATGGATTTCGTGGCGTTCTCGTTTGGCGAGAAACCTTGACTAAGACCAGCAGGGGTGCGAAAGGAGTATATTTGGGATGATTGAAGTTGTAAAGCGTGATGGAGAGATCGCGGAGTTTAATCTGTCCAAAATCACGGAAGCAATTAAGAAAGCGTTTAAGGCAACGGCAAAGGAATATAATCATGAGATTCTGGAGCTTTTATCTTTGAGAGTAACCGCGGATTTCCAGAATAAAATGAAGGATGGAAAGATTTCCGTGGAGGAAATTCAGGACAGCGTAGAGCATGTTCTGGAGCAGACCGGCTACACAGAAGTGGCTAAGGCCTATATTCTCTACCGCAAACAGCGGGAGAAGATCCGTAATATGAACAGCTCTATTTTGGATTATAAAGATCTGGTAAACGGATATGTGAAGGTGGAAGATTGGCGGGTAAAGGAGAATTCTACCGTTACCTATTCTGTTGGAGGACTGATTTTAAGCAATTCCGGCGCGGTGACAGCCAACTACTGGCTCAGCGAGATTTATGACCAGGAGATCGCGGATGCTCACAGAAATGCGGACATTCATCTTCATGATCTGTCTATGCTTACCGGCTATTGCGCAGGCTGGTCACTGAAACAGCTCCTTTTAGAGGGCCTGGGAGGAATTCCCGGAAAGATTACCTCCTCTCCGGCAAAGCATTTGTCCGTACTCTGCAATCAGATGGTTAATTTCCTGGGAATTATGCAGAATGAGTGGGCCGGAGCTCAAGCGTTTTCCTCCTTTGATACATACTTGGCTCCTTTTGTAAAAGCAGACCATCTGACCTATCCGGAGGTGAAGAAATGCATTGAGTCTTTCATTTATGGAGTGAATACTCCCAGCCGCTGGGGAACCCAGGCTCCGTTTTCCAATATTACCCTGGACTGGACGGTTCCTGAGGATATGGCGGAATTAAACGCGATTGTAGGCGGTAAGGAGATGGATTTCAAGTATAAGGACTGTAAGGCAGAAATGGACATGGTCAATAAGGCCTTTATTGAAACCATGATTGAAGGAGATGCTAATGGAAGAGGCTTTCAGTATCCGATTCCCACTTATTCCATTACCAAAGACTTTGACTGGTCCGATACGGAGAACAACCGCCTTCTTTTTGAGATGACCTCCAAATACGGCACCCCTTATTTTTCAAATTATATTAACAGCGATATGAAACCCAGCGATGTGCGCAGCATGTGCTGCCGCCTGCGTCTGGATCTGCGTGAACTGCGCCGTAAGACCGGCGGATTCTTCGGCTCAGGAGAGAGCACCGGCTCGGTGGGAGTGGTGACCATCAATATGCCGAGGATTGCTTATCTGGCCAAGGATGAGAAAGATTTTTACAAACGTCTGGATCATATGATGGATATTGCTGCCAGGTCTTTAAAGACCAAGAGGGAAGTAATTACCAAGCTTCTGAATCAGGGACTGTATCCCTATACGAAGCGGTATCTTGGAACCTTTGAGAACCATTTTTCCACCATCGGACTGGTAGGAATGAACGAGGCGGGCTTAAACGCCAAATGGATTCGCCAGGATATGACCCATCCGTCCTGCCAGAAGTTTACCAAGGAAGTGCTGGAGCATATGAGAAGCCGCCTGTCCGATTGCCAGGAGATGTATGGAGATCTTTACAATCTGGAGGCGACTCCGGCTGAGTCTACCAGCTACCGTTTGGCAAAGCACGATAAAAAGCGCTACCCGGATATTATAACGGCCGGAGGAGAGGGAGATACTCCTTACTACACCAACAGCTCTCACCTGCCGGTGGGATACACGGAGGATATTTTTGAGGCGCTGGATATTCAGGATGATCTTCAGACTCTTTACACCTCCGGAACGGTGTTCCACGCTTTCCTTGGAGAGAAGATGCCGGATTGGAAGGCGGCAGCAGGCCTGGTTCGGACCATTGCGGAGAACTACAAGCTTCCTTATTATACTTTGTCGCCGACCTATTCGATCTGTAAGACCCACGGCTATCTGGCAGGGGAGCATTTCATCTGTCCGGAGTGCGGGGCCAAGGCAGAGGTCTACAGCCGGATTACCGGATACTACCGGCCGGTTCAGAACTGGAATGAAGGAAAGCTTCAGGAATATAAGAACCGGACCACATACAATGTAGGCGCTTCCAGGCTAACTCATGGACTTTCCAGAATCCAGGCTGTCAGCGAGGCCAGGGCTCAGGCCCAGGCGGAGCGGCAGGTCCAGACAGAACGTCAGGCTCAGGCGGAGCCGGCGGCTAAGGAGTCAGCAAAAGAGCAGCAGGCATTTGGGGCAAATACGCCCGTAAGCCTTTACCTTTTCACCACCAAAACCTGTCCCAACTGCCGGACGGCCATGGGATTTTTGAAGGGAATGGACTATCAAGTGGTGGATGCGGAGGAGCATCCGGAGCTGGCGGAGAAGTATGGAATCTTCCAGGCCCCCACGCTGGTAGCGGTGGCGGACGGCATCATGCAGAAGTTCTCCGGAGCGTCCAATATCCGGAAGTTTGCGGAGCAGAACAGGGAAGCGGCTTATGAAAGACAGTGACTGGAGGATTCTCTGCGAACTGTACCAGACGCCCAATATTACCAAGGTGGCGGAGAAGCTGTTTATGACCCAGCCCACGCTGACCAAGCGGCTGCAGTATATCGAGGAGGAGTTTCAGACCCGGATTGTCAGCCGCAGCACCAAAGGTGTGGTCTTTACCAGGGAAGGGGAATATCTGGTCCATCAGGCGGAGCTGTATCTGCAGTTCCGGGGCGGGATTGACCGGAGGATGGAGGCCTTTAAACAGGAGGGGGTGGGAACGATTCGGATTGCTTCCTCCCTCACCTTCAGTAAGCAGTATCTGCCTGCTCTGATTTTAGAGTTTCAGAAGAATCACCCGGACGTATCCTTTGATATCCAGAGCGTGGAAAGCCATTTTTTGGCAAAGTTCCTGAAGGACGGCACCTCGGACATGGCTTTTGTGCGGGGAGAGTATGAAATGGAACTGCACACGAAACGGATTCTGACGGAACAGGCTTATCTGGTTTCTTCCAGGCCGCTGTCCATGGCGGAGCTTTTAACGGTCTGCCGGGTAGACTGCTTTATGAGCGAAGCCAGTAAAAAGTTTCTGGACCGCTGGTGGAAAGACAATTTCCAGGAGATTCCAAAGAGTGGGGTCCATGTAGGCTTTGTGGATATGGCGCTGCATATGGTATGCCAGGGTTTGGGGTACATGGTTGGATTTTTCAGCGAGAAGGAGTTAGACCAATTAGGAATATGGCATCAGCCAATCCTGAACCGGGATGGAACACCGGTGGAGAGGGACACTTTTCTGGTTTATCCGGAAAACGCGGAGAAATCTCCGATTGTGCAGGATTTCATTGCCATGGTGGAAAAGAAGTTTGAAGAGTAAGACAAATTCATAAACGAAAGGAAAGCGGCATCCCGGCCAACGGAAGGGATGCCGCTTTTTGCAGATGCCCGGAGGCTGTTATTCAATTTCGGAATCTCATCATGAAATACCTCTATTTTACTAAGGCGGATAAAAAATTTATAATAGAGAACATCAGAAAGCGCGCTTGGGAAATGATGGACAATACGAGGAGGAAGAAGATGAGTTTGGAAGTTGCGATTGGATTGGTCTTGATTGTAGCCTTTGTGGTGACGATTTTTAAACGATGGTTCAGCCCTTATGCGGCTCTGGTGTTTGTGCCGCTGGTATGCGGGCTGGTCTACTGCGCGATGAGCGGGCAGTCCCTGCTGACCGTATTTGACTGGATTTATAACGGCGTATTTTACGCAGTGAACGAGGAGGGAGGCGTGACGCCGGGAACCACCCGTTCCGCCCTGATGGTGCTGTTCGCCTGCACCTACTTTACCATTATGATGAATGTGGGACTCTTTGACCCGCTGATTACGGGAACCATCCGTCTGGTAAAAGGGGACCCTCTGAAGATTGTAGTGGCCTCTACCCTGGTGGCGGCGGCTGTTTCACTGGATGGAGACGGCACGTCTACGGTGCTGATTACAACGGCCGCCTTTATGCCTTTGTATAAACAGTTTGGGATTAAAGGGGCTTATTTAGCGCTTTTGATTGCGCTGCCGACATCGGTTTTCAATATGACGCCCTGGGGAGGTCCATTGGCAAGGTGCCTTTCGGGATTAAATCTGGATGTATCTCAGCTGTTCCCTAAACTTCTTCCCGGTATGGCGGTTGTGATGGTATATGACGTATTCCTGGCGTATATGATTGGCCGCAAGGAGAGAGCACGTCTTGGTTACAGCCCGAAGAACGCTTCCAGTATTCCCCAGGAGAAGATAGAGGCGATGGTGCAGGCGGTGAAGGATAACAACGCGGAATTAAAGAGACCGAAGCTGGCCTTATATAATTTGATTGTAACTTTGGTGATTATGTATATGCTGGTCACAGGAATGGCAAATTCCGCTCTGCTTTTTATGGCGGGCATTGCAGCTGCCCTTTTTGTCAATTACGGATTTAATTTCAAGATCCAAAAGGACCGGCTGACGGAAGCTTTGGCAGAGGGAATGCCGGCATGCAGTATGATTATCGCTTCCGGATTTTTTATGGGTATTTTAAATGGCAGCGGAATGACAACGGGAATCGCCGGATTTTTGGGACAGATTGTTCCTGCAAGTTCCTCCAATCTGCTTCCTCTCTTTGCGGCGGTGGTCGGTATCCCCGGTCTGATTTTCCTGGGGCCGGATGCTTACTATTTTGGGGTACTGCCGGTATTGGCAACCCTGGCGGCGGAATATGGAATCAGCGCGGTTACCATGGGCGTAGCCGGTATGATGCCTCTTGCCACCTTCTACGCAACCCCTCTGACCGCATGGCTGTTTATTTTGTGCGAACGCTGTGAAGTGGAATTCGGCGATTATCAGAAACAGTTTTTAAAGATTTCCTTCCCTGCCTTTTTGATTTATGCAGTTGTATTTGCGCTGACAGGCTCGCTCCCGCTGTTCTGATTGAGGTGAACTGCAGCTGGCGAGGATTGTTACGGTAAAACGAAAAAGAGGTGAGGAAGAGATGAAAATTTGGAAAGATTTAAAAGTTTCTCCGGAAGAGGAGAAACTGGTTGAGGAAATCCGGGCAGGAGGAATTGGAAAGAGCCTTCCGGAGGAGGCGCTGAAAGAGTTTCAGGTAGACTGGGAAGAAGATATTGAGATTGATACAAGGGCCGGAACGGCGCTGGTCCATATGTACTGGCCCAAAATGCAGGAGGGAGAGAAGATTCCGCTGCTGATTAATATCCACGGCGGGGGCTTTGTAAAGGGAAGGAGGGACCAGGATATTGTATACTGCCGCAATATAGGCAGCCGTTTTGGCGGGGCGGTTGCGGATATTGACTATGTTCCCGCCCCTGTTATGCGGTATCCGGGCCAGGTCTATGCCTGTTATGATGTCCTGCAATACTTTGGAAACCATGGAGAAGAAATGGGAATCGATGTAAAGCGGATTGCCATGGGAGGACATTCAGCCGGAGGGACCCTGACGGCGGCAAGCATTTTGATGGCTATTGACCAGGGCGGTTTCCTTCCTGCTTTACAGATATTGGACTATGCGGGGCTGGATTTAAAAACGCCTGCTGCTGAAAAGAGAAATGCCGGCAGCAATCCCAGGATTCCTTTATGGAAATCAGAATTTTATAACAAAATGTACGCTGACCCGGAGGATACGGGGGAGGTGTACTGCAGTCCGCTGCTGGCCTCAGACGAACAGCTGGCAAAAATGCCCCCCACATTGATTATATGCTGTGAAAACGATGTGTTTTGCGATGAAAACATCCGGTTTCAGAATCGTCTGATGAAGCAGAGAGTTCCGGTTTATGGAAAGTGTTTTCTTCACAGCAGCCACGGCTTCACCGTTCAGCGCCGGGATGAATATGCAGAGGCGGAGCAGATGATTTTAAATGCCTTGAACATGATGATGCAGACGGATTGAGGGAAAAGGGACGTTTGGTGCTCATAGCAAGACAGCCAAAAAGGGATACCGCAGCAATGACGGCATCCCTTTTCGGCGTAAAAAGGAGAGTGTATTCGGACTGGAGTCAGATTTTAGCTTTCTCGAGAGCCCGCTCAATGGCTCCCAGCAGAGCGGTGGAGGTATAGTGGGACTGGCTGGAATAGGTAAGATTTTCCAGGGACTGGGTGCTGATGATTTGGTCGGAGAGCTCCTCCAGGGCCGGTTCCATCAGCGGATACATGGTGGTGACGGCTTCATTTAAGGGAACCAGGGAAATCGAGGTGATGGCGTTGGAGTCCACGGCCACCTGCACATTGACATCCTGGCTGCCAAGATTCAGAGAAGCGGTATAAACACCGGGTATGTAGCTTGCGGCCTGGGTTTCCTCGTCCTTTTTGGGACGGAACATAATCAGGCACAGGGCGATTAAGAGGACGGCCAGCCCAAGGAAAATACCCGTATAAATGATTTCCTTCATCCGAAGTACAATAATTTTTGTTTTCGAGCTCATAGGCAGAACCTCGAGGGGGATTTGTTACAGCTTATGTAAGAACAGGGGAAAATATACCAGACGGCCATGGAAGCTTTCTCGTAGATGTGAAGGTACCGAACAGTTACATTCGGGATAAAAAAGGAGGAGGCCGGAAAGTTATCTTCCCGGCCAGAGTATTATGAAAAAAAGTCTTGTAAGCATTAGCTCTTTACATGTTTTATTGTATGGGGAAAATATGAGGAGAGTTTTAGAAAACTGTAACGGTTTTATGAACAGAGTGTAAATTTACTGTGATGGAGGACGGAGAGGAATGTTCTCTTTGTGGAATAAAAGAAATTTATTTCTATAAAAAAAGGAGGGGCCGGCAGGGGGGACTGCCGGCTTGAGTATGAAAAGCTTTATGTTGAAAAGGCCATCGCCTTGTACGATTATTAGTATAGCGGGAGAATATGACCAAAGTTTGAGCGCGGAATAAAGAAATCATAAAAAAGTTAAAGAAATTTCTAATTTTCCGTTACGGATTTGGGAATTACAAATTCCACTGCGCCCATGTAGCCAGGGGCTACCTCATACTCGTCAAAGACGATGACCAGCTCCCCATTGGAATTGAAGTAAAAATTTTCCTGCCCGGTCAGTCCCTTAAAATCGAAATCCGGCATGTCGCTGTCCAGAAAATAGGAAATCTGGGAATCCGCTGCCATCTGAGCGCGCATCTGCTCCTTGATATTGTTGCTGACTGCATCCAGCCTGCCGGAATCATTTCCCAGAACATCCAAAAGGGAGAGAATTTCTCCGGTCTTCCGGTCAATGGTAAAAATTTTCACATACTGCGCGCCGCTGGCCATGGTTACGGTGGTATTGATTCGGATGGACAGATACCGGTCCGTATCCGCCACCACCTCGTAAGAGGAATCCATGGAATAATGGCCTTCCTGCCCATGACTTGCTGCCACTTCCTTTTCATAGAGGGCGATCAGCTCCTGGGCATATTCTTCAATGGAACGGTTGACGGCTTCCTGTCCGGCGCCGCCGTCCGTTACCTGGGGAATGGAAATATTAGCCTGATAGCCGTTTTGTTCATCTTCAAAGGTCCGGAAGGTCACCACTTTCGCAATAGAGCTTATGACAGGAATTTGCTCCATGGCCTGGGCAGTGACGGGACTGACATTTGCTAAAATGGTAATGGCCGCTGCCGCTGCCGCCGCGGTGGCTGCGGTGGGGCGGAGAATGCGCAGCAGACGCCTGTGCGCTGTCTTCGGCTTTTCCTTTGTCCCCTCTCCGGCGGAAGCCTCATGGGCCTGCCTGATTCCCTGGCGGATGCGTTCCTTCGCCTCCGGGGGAACGGGGATGCTTTTATATTCTTTTTTCAAACTTTCCAATGTGGAGAAATCGTATTCTTTCATTTCGCATAGCTCCTTTCCTGAATTCAGCCTGCCAGGTCCAGACGCAGCTTCTTGAGAGCGCGGTATAGACGGGCTTTGATAGTATTTAAATTTTCGCCGCAAATCTGGGCAATTTCTTCCAGCTTCCTGTCCTCAAAATATCGGAGAATCAGAACGGTTCGGCTTTTTTCATCCAGGGCCATTACCAGGCTGATCAGATCTGTGTCCGAATAGCGGTCCTCCCAGACCGGGTCCGGAAGGGAATCAGTGGTTTCTTCGCGGCGGTATTTCCGGATAAAATCCAGAGCGGTGTTGATGACAATCCGGTACAGCCAGGTGGACAGATATTCCGGATTTTTTACGGAGCCGCACTCCGTAATGGCCCGGCAGGCACTTTCCTGAACAATGTCCAGAGCGTCTGACTCATTGCGCACATAGGAGTAGGCCAGCCGGTAATAAGATTCATAATTTTCCAACAGCAGCTTTTCAGCCGCGGCCTGTATATTGGAATTCATTCTGGGGGGGCCTCCTTTATCTTTACTTCTATCTATTAGACGTCCCATAAGAAGAAAAAGTTGCAGAGGGACGGATTGTTTTTTGAAGTAATCAATGGTATAGTGTGTATAAATCAGCTTACTTAAGAGAATATGCGAAAAGGTGACAGACCATGAGAGAAGAGAGAAATACCAGCGTGAATTTGGAACAGGATAGCGAGCCCGGGGCTGCGCAAACTCTTCAGACACCCGGAAGAAGCGATGGAACCAGAGGCCGGGGAATTTCCAGAAGCCGGAAAGCGTCCAGAGGCCGAAGAACATCGGAAATCCGGGAAAACGCTGAAAAACGGGATAACTCCGTCAGCAGGGAAGGCGCAAAAAGACGTTCCGGGAGAAGAAGAATATCCATACCGGTTATACTTCTGGCCCTGGCAGTAGGGTTTGGAGCCGGTTTTGGAACGGGATGGCTGAAGTGGGAATATGAGCGGCCCTATACAGTAGACCTGAAAGCGGTGGAAGTGCCTGCCTGGGTGGAGCAGGATTTCATCCGAAAAAATATTTTTTCCAGACCGGATGTAAGCTTGAAAAGGGTGAACAGCATTGTAATTCACTATGTAGCCAATCCTGGCTCAACCGCCCAGGCCAACCGGGATTATTTTGATGGTTTGGCGGATCAGGACCCGGAGGCAGGCGGCACTTCCACCAGCGCCCATTTCGTGGTTGGGCTGGAAGGCGAGGTGATCCAGTGCATTCCGGTAACAGAGATGGCCTATGCCGCCGCTCCCAGAAATGACGACACCATCTCCATTGAAAACTGCCACCCGGACGACAGCGGCTCCTTTAATCAGGCCACCTATGATTCCCTGGTAAAGCTGACTGCATGTCTTTGCAGCCAGCTGCACCTGACGGAGAAGGATGTGATTCGTCATTATGATGTAAGCGGCAAGGAATGCCCGAAGTACTATGTGGAGCATGAGGATGAATGGCGGCAGTTTCAGGAGGATGTAAAAAACGCAATGAAGGAAAAATCCTGGCTGCAGGAGGCCTGACTTTCCCTAAAGGGGAAGAAACTCCGGCTTCCGCTCATGAAATACGGCGTAATGGGTGAAGCCGCATTCCAGAAGAATCTGGCGGCAGCGGTCAAAGTCGTAGCCTAAACGAGCCGGCTGATGCGCGTCAGAGCCGATGGTAATGATTTCTCCGCCCAGCTCACGATATCGGGACAGAACCTGCCGGCAGGGATTGGGCTCAGGAAGGCCGTAGGCCAGGCCGCCGCTGTTGCACTCGATGCCCTTCCCATGTTCAATCAGGCATTTGAGCATCTCGTCGATGATCGGAGCGTACCGGTTATAGTCGTAGAAGCGGTGAGGGCATGGGGCGTAGCGGATGACGTAGTCCAGATGACCGTACACGTCAAAACAGGACCAGAGACTGCGGATTCGCTCCAGGGAAACAGTAAAAAATCGCTCCAAAGCCTTATCTGTGGTGGTTCTCTGCCAGAAAGAGGCGTCGTATGGATCCATCCGGTCCACATAATGGCTGGAGCCAATGACAAAGTCAAAGCAGGAGCCATACTGAGCGATAAACTCCTTTAAATAGCCCTGAATATGATTTTGAAGGCCAAGTTCCAGGCCGATATTCAGCCGGATGCGGTCCTGGTATTCTTCCTTCAGTTCATTCAAAGTTTTTAAATAAGAAGGAACGTCTAAATTGAAGTCAATACCGCTGAAATCGGAATCGTAGTCATGGTGATCGGTGATGCACATTTCCTTCATTCCCAAGCGGATGGCCTGTTCGATCTGACCACGAACCGGCGCCTCGGAATCCCCGGAAAATTCAGTGTGTAAATGAAAATCGCAGATCATAACAATCTCCCTTGTGTTTGTTTTGAATCACTATATGCCAACTATATCACAACCGGCATAAAAACGGAAGTCCCCGGAATCAGAATCTGAAAGGAAATGGTTCCGGGGATTTTTGCGCCTGTTTTAAGAAAAGACTGCAATGGAAAAGGCTCTTAAATCTATTTGAAGAATATGTGTGATTGCAGGAAAAGAATGGTATGAATGCAGAAAAAACACAAAACAGTTTGGCAAATAAAATAGCGGGATTTCCCTGCTTTTTACCAAAAAATATAGTCGAAATGACGGGAAAAATGTCGAAATTACAAGGTCTAAAATTTGATTGTGAAAAAAATAACGAAATCGTTTAAAAATTGAAAAAAGGGCTTGCCAATTACTTGGAAAGTGGTTACAATATAGTAAGGTTGATGAATATTTAACAAATTGGTAACAACTGTTTCAAAAGGCGGAGGGATGAGACCAGAAGCTGCTTGGGACAGACACCAATAATAACAAACTAGGAGGAATCAATCATGGCAGTAAAAGTAGCGATTAACGGTTTTGGACGTATTGGACGTCTGGCATTCCGTCAGATGTTCGGAGCTGAGGGCTACGAGGTTGTTGCGATCAACGATTTGACCGATCCCAAGATGCTGGCTCATCTGTTAAAGTATGATACCGCTCAGGGCGGATATGCCGGACACATCGGCGAGAACAAGCACACCGTAGAGGCTGGCGAGGACTGCATTATCGTAGACGGCAAGAAGATTACTATCTACAAGGAGCCCAAGGCTGCTGACCTTCCCTGGGGAGAGATCGGCGTAGACGTAGTTCTGGAGTGTACCGGATTCTACTGCTCCAAGGAGAAATCTCAGGCTCACATCGATGCCGGCGCTAAGAAGGTTGTTATTTCTGCTCCTGCCGGAAACGATCTGAAGACCATTGTATACAGCGTAAACGAGAAGACCCTGACCGCTGAGGACAAGATCATCTCCGCAGCTTCCTGCACCACCAACTGCCTGGCTCCTATGGCAAAGGCTCTGAACGACTACGCTCCCATCCAGAGCGGAATCATGAGCACTATCCATGCATATACCGGCGACCAGATGATTCTGGACGGACCTCACAGAAAGGGCGATTTAAGAAGAGCAAGAGCTGGCGCTGCCAACATTGTTCCCAACTCCACCGGAGCTGCCAAGGCGATCGGCCTGGTTATCCCCGAGCTGAACGGCAAGCTGATCGGCTCCGCACAGCGTGTACCGGTTCCCACCGGCTCCACCACCATCTTAACCGCTGTTGTTAAGAAAGAGGGCGTTGACAAGGACAGCTTAAAGGCTGGAATCAACGAGGCTATGAAGGCCGCTGCTTCCGAGTCCTTCGGATACAACGAGGATCCCATCGTATCCTCCGATGTAATTGGCATGAGATACGGCTCCCTGTTCGATGCAACCCAGACCATGGTTTCCCATATCGACGGAGATCTGTACGAGGTTCAGGTTGTTTCCTGGTACGACAATGAGAATTCCTACACCAGCCAGATGGTTCGCACCATTAAGTACTTCGCTGAGCTGGGCTAATTGAGACAAACTGACGAATTGATGTAAGATCCATGGCGGGTCCGGTCGTTTGGACCGGGCCCGTTAATTTTGCGACAGCAAACACTGCCATTGTAAAAAGGAGATAAGCGACTATGTTAAACAAAAAGACAGTTGACGATTTGAAGGATTTAAAGGGCCAGAAGGTACTGGTTCGCTGCGATTTCAACGTACCTTTAAAGGACGGCGTGATTCAGAACTACAACCGGATTGACGGCGCAATTCCCACGATCAAGAAGCTGCTGGATCAGGGCGCAAAGGTTATCCTGTGCTCTCATCTTGGAAAACCCAAGGGGCAGCCTCTTCCGGAAATGAGCTTGGCTCCTGTAGCTCCCGCCCTTAGCGAGAGACTGGGCGTAGAGGTGAAGTTTGTGGATGATCCTCAGGTAACCGGACCGGAGACCCAGAAGGTTGCGGCTGAGTTAAAGGACGGCGAGGTTCTTCTGCTCCAGAACACCCGTTATCGCGTGGAGGAAACCAAGTTTAAAGACGGCGACGAGGCTACTGAGAAATACTCCAAGGAGCTGGCTGACCTGTGCGACGACGGAATCTTCGTTGACGATGCGTTTGGAACCGCCCACAGAGCCCACTGCTCCAACGTAGGCGTTACCAGATTCACGAAGGTAAATGTCGTTGGATATCTGATGCAGAAGGAAATCAAGTTCCTGGGACAGGCCGTTGAGAACCCTGTTCGTCCCTTCGTTGCCATCCTGGGTGGCGCTAAGGTTTCCGACAAGATTAACGTAATCAACAACCTGCTGGACAAGGTTGACACTTTGATTATCGGCGGCGGCATGGCTTATACCTTTGCCAAGGCGCAGGGCCAGGAAATCGGAAACTCCATGTGCGAGGAGGATAAGCTGGACTACGCGCTGGATATGATTAAGAAGGCTCAGGAGAAGGGCGTGAAGCTGCTGCTTCCCGTTGACCATGTGGAGGGCAAGGAGTTCTCTAATGATACCGAGCACAAGGTAGTGGAGACCATCGATGCCGGCTGGGCCGGATATGACATCGGACCCAAGACCATTGCCCTGTACAAAGAGGCTCTGCAGGGCGCCAAGACCGTTGTTTGGAACGGACCCATGGGCGTATTTGAGTTCTCCAACTTTGCAGAGGGTACTCTGGAGATCTGCCGCGCGGTAGCAGCTCTGGAGGATGCAACTACCGTAATCGGCGGCGGCGACTCCGTAAACGCAGTAAAGAGACTGGGCTTCGCAGACAAGATGACCCACATCTCCACCGGCGGCGGCGCTTCCCTTGAATTCCTGGAGGGCAAGGAGCTGCCCGGCGTAGCTGCTGCGGATAATGCTTAATCCTGAACTGTTACCTGTTTTTCTGGCGGGGCTCTCCTGACATCAGGAGGGCCTTACAAAATTAAAGTGAAGGAGAATTTTCATGATGGCAAGAAAGAAAATTATTGCAGGAAACTGGAAAATGAATATGACCCCCACCGAGGCGGTTGCCCTGGTGAATCAGTTAAAGCCTCTGGTGGTAAATGACGAGGTGGACGTGGTGTTCTGCGTTCCGGCTATTGACATTATCCCCGCAATGGAAGCGGCTAAGGGAAGCAATATCCGGATTGGCGCCGAGAATATGTATTTTGAGGAGAAGGGCGCTTACACCGGAGAGATTTCTCCCAACATGCTGGTAGACGCCGGCGTAAAATATGTTATCATCGGACATTCCGAGCGCCGTGAGTATTTTGCGGAGACCGACGAGACGGTGAATAAGAAAGTGCTGAAGGCCTTTGAACACGGAATCACCCCCATTATCTGCTGCGGCGAGTCCCTGACACAGAGAGAGCAGGGAATCACCATCGACTGGATCCGCCAGCAGGTGAAGATCG